>Ga0105044_10005569_pt1 | contig 17313 bp, 13 predicted proteins | sample MAT01_FD_78092 | JGI IMG/M metagenome (GOLD analysis project Ga0105044, IMG submission 78092) | Freshwater microbial communities from Lake Fryxell liftoff mats and glacier meltwater in Antarctica - MAT-01 | ecosystem: Environmental > Aquatic > Freshwater > Ice > Liftoff microbial mat | place...
CGGATGAAGAGATGGAGACGGTGAACATTCGGCGAAGCCGATTTCATGGCGAATGGAACTACGTCATCGAGCCGCATAAAGTATAGCATTGTTGCTACCTTAATTTATTTACGGCTCCTTACCTGACCTTTGTCAAAGTGCTGGAAGTGATCGGTGGCCTGCTTGTAGCGGTGCCACGCACGCGGAACCTCGGACTGCTGGTGCTCGGTCCGATTCTCGTAAACATCCTCGCCTTCCATGGCTTTGTTATGAAAGGCGCCGGACTCTTCGATCCGCCTCTCGTGGTCATCTGCCTGCTCGCCGCTTATCTACTGTGGTGTGGCCGCGCGGAATTTGCGGGTTTGATCAATCGGGTCCCACCCAAGCCGTCGACCGAGAGTCCCTGAAGCCGGCGCCGGGAAAACTCGCGACTTCTGGGCGCTGAGGTTTCAGGCGACACCTTTTAGGAAGTCGAAAGAGGGAGAATTGTCTGTGGGGTCAAGTCGAGATTGTGCTCGTCAAATGAGGCTGTCTTCGAGTCAGCATCGTTGGTTACCCGCTAAGTCTCTATAAACCCCGTCCTCCCCCTCAAATCGCGCCGCAATTTTCTTCGTCAGGTCGGCCTGGGCGCCTCACTCCTCACCGCTACCGGCGCCTTTGCGGAGGCGCTGAGGCGGACTCCATCGGCCACTGAAGGTCCTTCCTATCCCAACCATCTGCCGCTCGACACGGACAACGACCTGCTCGTGATCAACAATGGACTTACGCCCGCCGTGGGCGAGGTCGCGTGGGTGAGCGGGCGGATTCTTGATTCCCGGGGAGATCCGATTCGCAATGCCCTCGTCGAAATCTGGGGGTGCGACGCCAATGGCGTTTACCTGCACACCGGCGACTCGGCGAACCGCGCCAAACAGGATCATCATTTCCAGGGTTTTGGGCGTTTCCTCACCGGGTCTTCGGGTGAGTACCTGTTCCGAACGATCAAGCCCGTGCCGTATGTCCCGCGCACTTCGCCCATCCATTTCAAAGTCCGGCGTGGCTCTCAGAAACTGCTCACGGCTCAGCTCTACATCAAGGGCCATCCCGGCAATGCAAAAGACGCTATTTGGAAGGAACTGAAGACGGCAAGAGAGCAGGCCGCAGTGACGGTGAGCTTCAAGCCGATCCGCGGGTCGAAAGCAGGCGAACTCGCCGCGCGATTTGACCTCGTGATGGGTCTGACTCCGCAAGCATGAGGTCCAGAACCCGGTTTCAACGAGGTCCCCGGTGAGGTTTCGGACGGGCTCTGAGGCTTGCCGGCCGCGGCTGTTACTGGCCTGATGGGGACGTGCCCTTTCCCCGAATTGGTGTCCTGTGGATGCTTTTATCCGGCCTCGCCGGGACGTGGTCGGCCCAGTCGGATCCGGAGAACTGGCCGCAATTCCGTGGACCGGGCGGACAGGGTGTGGCGGTCGCCTCGGCGCGCCCCCCGATCCGCTTTACCCCCATCGAAAATGTCGCGTGGAAAACCGCCGTTCCGACCGGTAATTCGTCGCCAATTCTGTGGGGTTCCCGGCTATTTTTGACGGGATTTGCTGACGGGCGGTTGGTGGTTCTGGCGTTGGACCGTGCTTCCGGCCGGGAGTTGTGGCGGCGCGAGGTGGTGGCCGAAACGGTCGAGGAAGTGCACCGATCCCTGGGGAGCCCGGCTTCGGCAACCCCCGTTACCGACGGAGAACGTCTCTATGTCCACTTCGGTTCTGTGGGGTTGTTGGCGTTTGACCTGGAAGGTCAGGAGCTCTGGCGGTTGCCGATGAAACTGACGCAGACGGAATACGGGGCTAGCTCTTCGCCGGTCTTGGCTGGGGAGAACGTCATTCAGTTGCTGGATCAGGATGGCGATTCGCATTTGCTCGCCGTGAATCGCCGCACGGGCAAAATCGCCTGGCGCGTGGAGCGACCGGAGATGCGCCGGGGCTTTGGGACACCCTTGGTGTGGGAACGTGAGGGCGCCACCGATCTGGTCGTGCCCGGGACCATTTGGTTGATTGGCTACCATCCGAAAACCGGGGAGGAACGTTGGCGGGTGAGTGGCTTGGCGCGGATTACCTGCACCTCGCCCGTGGTGGGAGAGGGGATGCTGTTCACGTCGAGTTGGACTACGGGCGGCGACCGTTCGGCGGATCGGATCACCATGCCCCCCTTTGAGGAATTCGCAGCGCAATACGATGCGGACAAAGATGGACGCTTCACCTTTGCCGAACTTCCCGACGGACCGGCCAAGCAGCGTTTCAAGCACTTGGATGGTAACCGCAACAGCTTGGTGGAACGCGCCGAATGGGAATCGATGGCGGCCATCTTTTCCCGAGTGGAGAATCAGACGTTTGCCGTCAAGCCGGATGCTCGCGGCGACGTGTCGGATGCCGGTGTCCAATGGCGGTTCAAAAAGGGCCTGCCGTATGTCGCTTCGCCCGTCTTTTACCAGGGACGCCTGTATCAGGTGAAAAATGGTGGACTGTTAACCTGTCTCCATCCGCGTTCGGGAAACCCACTTTATCAGGAGGAGCGCCTTGGAGCCGCCGGTGATTACTATGCCAGTTTGCTGGCTGGGGCCGGCCGGATTTATGTCACATCCCAGCGCGGGGCGATCACCGTGGTCAAGGCGGGGGACGCGTTCGAAGTGTTGGCGCGAAATGAACTCGGAGAAGTCGTTCAAGCGTCGCCGATTGCGGTCGCAGACACCTTGTATGTCCGGACCGCGACTCAGGTATATGCCTTCCGAGAAGGAAGCCACCTTCCTTGATTAGCGGGGCCCACGCGTGGGCAATACCGGTACGGTGATTGAGGAAGCGGCGGCCGAGGAACGATAGACGCGTTGGGTCGCCTTGCGGAAATCTTCGGGCTTGGCGGTGTAGATATTTACAAAAGTCTGCGGGTTGCGGTCCACCAGCGGGAACCAGGAGCTCTGCACCTGAATCATGACGCGATGACCTCGCCGGAACGTGTGGCAGACATCGGGCAGGGTGAATTGGATCGGAGTGATCTGGCCCGGGATCATCGCTTCCGGCGCTTCGAAGCTCTTCCGAAAACGGGCCCGCATCACATCGCCACGGACAAGTTGTTGGTAGCCACCTAGGACGACATACGCTGGATTGGGTTCTGGCTCGGGAAAGTCAGCGTCATAAACATCGATGAGTTTTACGACCCAGTCGGAATCCGTGCCGGTGGTGGACACTTGTAGTGTGATGGGCAGCGGGCCGGCGAAGGTCAAATCCTCGTCGAGAGGTTCGGTCTCATAGACGAGGACGTCGGGTCGGGACGCCGCGAAGCGTTGATCGTGGACGGGATAACCGCGCGGATAATCGGTCGTTACTTCGAGGGTGAACGGAACCGGTTTGGAGGGATCGCTGACATATTCGTCATGGGCGTTGTCCGTTTCGACGGGCGTTTCGAAGGCGAGTTTTCCCTTCGCCTGAAAATACAGTAAGCGCGGCATAACCTCTCGCGGCGGCCATTGGTCGAAACGCCGCCAGCGGTCGGTGCCGGTTTCAAAAATATGGGCTTCGGTGGCCGTGTAGTTGGTGTCGTCCTTGAGAAAATGCCGGAAGAAAGGCAGTTCAATCTTGGTCCGATAATAATCGCCCGTCTTCCCGTTGAATCTCACGTCACCCAATCTCTCCCCGTCCTTCCGGCCCCAATCCCCGTGCGCCCACGGACCCATCACGAGTTGGTTTGTGATGCCGGGGTTTTGCTGCTCGGTGAAGCGGTAGGTTTCCAAGGCGCCGAATAAATCCTCACCATCAAACCATCCGCCCACGGTCAACACGGCACAGCGGACATTTTTCAAATGCGGCCGGATGTTTCGGTCCTGCCAATAGGAGTCGTAATTGGGGTGGGCGAGAAATTCGGTCCAGGCGGGAATGGCACTCTTAAATAGGACCGTGTCGGTGTTACCCACCGGACCCATCCGGAGAAAAAAGTCGTACCCGTCGGGATTGCGGAAGGCGAACCGTCGATCGTGGTCGTGCAAGGGGTCATCGGCCTTCATCCCGAACGCGTAGAAGAAGCCGACATTTTGGGAGAGAAAGAAGGCCCCATTGTGATGCAGATCGTCGCCCATAAACCAATCGGCGATCGGTGCCTGGGGCGAGGCGGCCCGCAACGCGGGATGGGAATCAATCATGGCCATTGAGGTGTAAAAGCCCGGATAGGAAATTCCGAACAGACCCACTCGCCCGTTATTGCCGGGAACGTTTTTGACTAGCCAGTCAATGGTGTCCCAGGCATCGGAGCTTTCGTCGATTTGATTTCCCGTTTTGGCGGGGTTGAACGGCCGGACATGCACGAACTCACCGTCGGAGGCATACCGCCCACGCACGTCCTGGGTGACGAGGATGAAACAATCGCGGGCGAAGGCTTCGAAGGAACCGGAGGGGTCGGTGTAATTGTCCGGCCCGTAGGGTTTCAGCGCATACGGCGTGCGCGTAAGCAGGATCGGCCACGGCTGCGAATCGTCCTTGGGCACATACGCGCGGGTGAACAACCGCAGGCCATCGCGCATGGGAATGCGGTATTCGAACTTGGTGTAGTGCTCGGCCAACCAGGCGGCCGTGGCCTCGTCCTTCTTGTCCTCGGCAGCGCCTCCGGACACCAACGCCAGTAGAAAAACCAAGCGAAAGAGCACGCGTCGAAACGACATCACCGGGGAGAGTCGTTCAGTGAGAAGTTGGCAGGCAAGTGCCTTCGAATCCCTTGGATCTGGAAAATTGGAATACCGGTGGAACCAAAAAGCCGCTTGAACCGGAGAGGGCCCAAACGAACGCGGATCCAGGAAAACCCCGTGGACAGCTAGACTCGCTTTCCTCAGCTCTTCCACACTTCCCAGGCGACGAATTCTTCAGCCGTGTTTATTGGGTTCTGCCCGCGGTTCGAGTTTTACCCTCGCCCGTCTCCGGTTCCCCTGTTTTCGAGAGTTATCTCGGTCGCGTTGCTACTTCCGTCAGGGAGTCGTCCAGGATGCTCAAAGCCAGGTCCATTTCCGCGCGGGTGAGGATCAGGGCGGGGGTGAGCGTGAGGAGGTTCCCCATCGTGACCTTGAAGTTGAGTCCTCGTTTCAGGGCCGCATACATGACCTGTTCGGCGTCGTCGGTGGCCGGAATGGGGGGGGACACCGGAGTGGCGGCGGGTCGGATCAGTTCGACTCCGAGCAACAAACCTTTGCCCCGCACGTCGCCAATGAGTGGGTGGCGTGACTTAAGTTCCCTCAGGCGCTCCAACGTGTAATCACCCAGTGTCGCGGCGTGGTGGACTAGATTCTCGTCGCGAATTACCTCTAGCGTGGCCAGGCCCGCGGCGCAGGCGACGGGATTCTTTTCGTGAGTGTAATGGCCAAGAGCCGTGTGGGTCGCGACGTTGAGGTGTTCGCGAGCGAGCAGGGCGGCCAGCGGAAAAATGCCGCCGCCCAATCCTTTGCCCAGCACCAGCAGATCCGGAACGACGTCGTAGTGTTCGCAGGCGAAGAATTTTCCCGTTCGGCCGAGTCCAATGGGGATTTCGTCGAGAATCAGCAACGCCCCGTGCTTATCGCAGGCGGCGCGAATGCGTTTCCAGTAATCCGGCGGGGGAACGAAGGGCGTGCACCGAATGGTTTCACCGATCACGGCGGCGACGTCACCTTCCTTTTCCAGCACGTACTCGACGTAATCAGCACAGGCCAGACTGCAGGTGGATCCGCATTTGAACGGACAGCGGAGCGGTTCGGGAGGCGGGACATGCTCACAGCCGGGCAGTAGCGGGCCGATGCCCTTTCGAAACACGGCTTCGCCGCCGATCGAAATCGCATCCAGGGAGGCTCCATGGAACGAATCCCACATGGAAACGAACTTGAAGCGTCCGGTGGCGATACGAGCCAGTTTAAGGGCCATGCCAATTGCGCTGGTACCGCCGGGGGCGAACAACACGCGTTTGAGGTCGCCCGGGGCCAGTTCACCCAGGCGACGGGCGAGTTCAATCGCCGGTTCGCACGTGTAACGCCGCGTGCAAAAGCTCAGTTCGTCGAGTTGTTGCTTAATGGCCGCCACCACGCGCGGATGGGAGAAACCGACCTGATGAACATTGTTGCCGTGAAAGTCGAGATAGCGGCGACCTTCCACGTCTTCAATCCAGGCGCCTTCCGCTTTCGCCAGGACATTCAGACAGGGTGTCGAGAGCGACTGATGGAGAAAATGGTGGCCATCCGCTTCCAGTCGCGCCTGGGTCGCCGGTGCAATATGTCCGGCGGACCAGTCCCGTCGGCGCGGCGATAGATTGACGTCGCCCTCGGATCGGAGGGCGTCGAGTTCGGAATCCTGAACGGGCTTCACAAGGTAAGGCCCATTTCCTCCACCGCGTCACCGATCGCGTAGACGACGGCTCGCAGGTCCTGTTCGAAGAGGCGTCCGATGTTGCCGATGCGGAAGGTGTCGGCCTGGCTGATCTTGCCCGGATAAAGGATGAACCCTTTTTCGGCCATGCGCCGGTAGAACTCGGCGAAAGTAAACTTCGGGTCCGCCGGAAAGATGAAGCTGGTGATAATGTAGCTCTGGACGGTTGGCGGCAGATAGCTCTTAAACCCCAGCTGGGTCATGCCGGCCAGCAGTACTTCGTGATTGCGCTGGTAACGGGCGGCGCGACCGGGAATGCCGCCTTCGAGTTCGAGTTCATTCAGAGCCTGTTCGAACGCCAGAATCGAATGGGTGGGAGGCGTGTAACGGAATTGGCCGTTCTTTTCAAAGCCCTTGAGCTGATCAAGCAGATTCATGCTCAGGTTGCGCGCCCAGCCCTCGCTCGCCAGCAGTTTCGCCCGGCGGCAGAGCACAAAGCTGAATCCCGGCACGCCTTCGATGCACTTGTTAGCTGAAGAGATCAGAAAATCGAGGCCGACCGCTTCGAAATCAAGGGGGATTGCGCCGAAGCTGCTCATGGCATCAACCACATAGGTCTTTCCATGGCGCTTCACGACGGCACCGATCGCCGCAATATCATTCAGGAGGCCGGTCGTGGTTTCGCAGTGGACTGCGGCGACGTGAGTGATCGCGGGATCCTGGGTCAGCAGAGCCTCCAAGCTGGCGGGGTCATTCGGCGTATCCTCGGTGGTGCGCAACACGACGTATGGAATCCGGGCGTGCTGCAGCATCAGGACCATGCGCTCGCCATAGGCACCGTTGGAGAGAACGGCCACTTTGCCCTCGGGAGGAAGGCAGGTCTGGAACACGGCCTCGACGCCGAAAGTTCCACTTCCTTGGAGAAGCACACATTCCCAGCCCTGTTCGCGGCTGACACCGGCCAGCGTCAGGAGCCGTTCCCGGATTTCTTTTACCATGCCATTGAACTCCCAATGCCATGAACCGGCGTCATGAAGCATGGCCTCTTTGACGGAGGCAGAGGTGGTGAGGGGGCCAGGCGTGTACAATAGTTTGTCACGGGCGGCGGGAATGACCGGGAGCGGTGATTTGTTCATCAGACTGGGCAGAGAATTGGGAATCCTTCGGAGACTGCAAGCGGTGGCCGAAGGATCCTGTCGGGGGTTGCGGGTTGATTTGGATTATTCTTCTACGAACCCGCTGATCGTGCGAGGTCCAACACTATGAGCAAAAACTGACACTACCGCAGGAGGGTTGGCGGTGATATTTCCCTCGATTGTGTTAACTCGTTTCGGTCGGACGGCCAGTGGGCCGTGGGCGAAAAAAAGGGCGGGCGCCGGGATGACACACAGATTTACACCGCCGGCGCCCGCCGGGAACTCGCCTCCACTCAGAGGCGAAAGGGGAAGAGTACGGGAAGTCCCGACTCGCGATGATACTTACCGGTTTTGTCCGCCAGCGTGAGCCACAAATGGGTTACGAACTGGGAGCGCCAGCCGCGATTCGTCCGCGGGCGTTTCGTTGGGGCGGAAAGGGCCGGACTATTTGCGGGAGCGGTGGGCTTCCAGCGCTTTCGCTGCCGCTTCATTTCCGGCAACGGCGGCCTCATTTAGTTTTTTGAGGACGGCGGCCTGAGATTCACCCAATGCCTGGCGTTGTTCGGGGGTCAGGTCAGTTTGGACGCTGAGTTGCTCAATTTTGGAATAGGACTCAACATACTCCCCGCTCTGCATGCTTTGCGCCGCTGCCTCGGCGGCTTTGCGCACGTCCTCGGGGGCGGTGGCAAACGTGGTTTTGACGCCGGTGCTCGCCTGGTCGATAGGAACTTCCACGGGGGCGTCGCCGTTACGGTTGCACCCTCCGGCGACCATGAGGAGACCGACTAAGGCGCTTAGGTGGTAGACGTTCATTCTGGAAGAACGGAGGTGGTTTAAAACTTGGGTCCGTCGAGGGGGATTTCGCCAGTGTACCAGCGGTAATCCACGCCTTTTCTGCTGTAAGGAATGGTGCTTACATTACCGGGAGTCCAGAGCGTATCGCAGCGACGATTGTGACGCCACCACTCGAATTCCATCTTCTTGCCCGGGTAATTGCTGGCGAGGTCGTACTTCCACTGCGTGAGACATTCCGCGGAGCCTGGGAACAGACCGAGGGAATCCCCGTCACCCTCCATTTTCTGTTCGGCGGCATCTTGAGCGAGGACGCACGTTTGAGGACTCGGCATCGTTTGCAGCTTTTGGGCTCGGACGGGCGAAGATCTCCAACGAAGGGGAGCCCATTGGTTGATTCCATAGGAAGAATTCAGCCAGAACTCGCTCTTGTAGCGGAGGCCGGTTTCCCGCCATTCATCGACGATCTTGGCGCTCGGACAGCGCCAGGTTCGTTTGGTTCCGCCGAAATATTTGATGTAAGGAAGTCCCCAATACGCCAAGCTCGCTTGGGCCGGATTATTCAGGTCAAGCAACGTTTCAGTATTGGGGTTGAGGGTCCATTGACCATGATTGTAAACGGAGTCGTTACCGCTTGAATCTTTGAAATAATGGAAGTAATCCTGGTTGTCCTGGGCGTACACCGTCGTGCCGATTCCAATCTGCCGGAGGTTATTGATGCAGGCGGCTTGCTGGCCTTTGGCCTTAGCCCGCGACAGGGCTGGCAGCAGCATTCCGGCGAGGATAGCGATGATCGCGATCACCACGAGCAGTTCAATCAAGGTGAATGCCCGGGGGTCGTTGCGACGTCCGGACACGTTAGGAATCCATTTCATTCGATTTTCCAAGTGCAAGAAACAGGCCAGACCAGAAAGGGATTTCATCGTCAGTGGAGTCACGTTTCGGTTAACTTTTCTTCGGACTGGCAAGTTCTTTGACCGGCATGAGCAGCGTTGAATCTTCGGCAAACTTTCAGCAATCCCCCAAGTCGGGCACGGAACCCGAACTCAGTCTCACGCGGCGCCGGCATGCGGGCGGGCTGCGAGAGTTGGGTGAGCGGGAGTGGGCGGTTCCTTTAGGGGAACCCCCCCTACAATGGTATGTTCCTTTGGGAACGACAGATCCGGCGGAAGCGGTGGGGGCCGCCCAGGTCGCGGCGGCCGAGGTAAACAGCCGTGGCTGGGAGCGTTTAAGTAGTAGTTTAGCCCGGGAATTCACCCTCGCGCTCTCCTGGTTGGAATCGCCGATGGCCTGGACCTACGTGACTTTGTTCACGCTTCCCAAGCCCGCGGTGGCTCCGGTGGCCAACCCAACCGGTATCCGCCTCCGGATCGCCTTGATTGAGCCAGACCCGGTTTTTCGGACTGCCCTTGCGCACTGGTTGGGGCGGATTCCTGGCATCACTTGCACCGGGTGGCCAAATGAGCAGATCTGGTTCACCCAGCCCCGGCGCCGCACCGAATTCGATATCCTGTTGGTCAATCGGTATGCACCCGCCTTTGTGGCGGGTCGATTCAAACCGGGACGCGGCAATGGCAACGGTGGGGGGCTGGTCTTCGGCTATGGGATTTATCCGGCCAGCGATAGCATCTTTGCCTCGGTCTCGGGCGTGGAAGCCGGATATTTCTTGCGCCGACGAACGCTGTCGGCCGTGCTGGAACCGTTGTCGGCAGCCTTTTCCTCAGGTCAATTGGTGCCGGAAGAAGTGCCGCGGACCCTCCGACGGTATTTTCAGAACCTCTTCACCATGGAGGCGGAAACCGCTACGGCGGGCGGACTCACGACCCGGGAACGACAGATTTTGGCATGCATTCAACGGGGTCTCCGGGACAAAGAGATTGCGACCTCGCTGGGAATCAGTCCGCTCACGGTGCACACACATCTTAAACATGTGTTCCATAAGCTGGGGGCTCATACCCGCACGGAAGCCGTGGTGAAGTATCTCGAGAAATGACCTGATTTGAGGATGGTCGACTTTCGGTCGGTCCAGTACCTAGCCGGTCGACATGGCCGATTCGTTTCCCTCTTCCTCCCGCGTCGTCATCATCGGTGGCGGAATCGTGGGCTCCAGTGTGGCCTACCACCTGACGCAGTTGGGTTGGCGCGACGTGGTCTTGCTCGAACAGAAAGTCCTCGCCGGGGGGACGACCTGGCATGCGGCCGGATTGGTGGGCCGCTTGAGAACGTCCACCAGTCTCACCACCATCAATAAATACAGCGCCGAATTGTACGCCGGGCTGGAGGCGGAAACCGGCCATTCCGTCGGTTGGAAACAGGTGGGAAGCCTGATTGCCGCCACCACCACGGCGCGCCTGACGCAATTGCAGCGGACCTGCGCCATGGCGGAATATTTCGGAGTCGAATCCCATATGATCGGGGCCGAAGAAACGCTGGCGAAATGGCCGTTGTTGCGCGTGGAGGATGTCCTCGGATCCGCCTGGTTGCCCCACGACGGCAAGGTCATTCCCAAGGAGGTCACCTGCGCCTTGGCGAAAGGGGCGCGTTCCCGTGGGGCAACCATTCTGGAGGGAGTGCGCGTGCTCGATATTCTGCATCGGCAGGGCCGGGCCACCGGGGTGCGGGTCGAAGTGACCGACGCTTCCGGAGCTGTCGAAGAGCGGGTCATCGAAGCGGAGTATGTCGTGCTGACCGGAGGCATGTGGGCGCGTCAACTGGGTCTGCGCTGTGGGGTTAGCCTTCCCTTGCATCCGGTGGAGCATCACTACTTGGTGAGCAATCCGATTCCCGGGGCCTTCGACGAGTTGCCAGTCGGGCGGGACCCAGATCGATGTCTGTATTTTCGCGGCGAAGGAGATCGGGTGGTTCTCGGAGCGTTTCAGGCAGAGTCAAAACCTTGGCTGGTGGACCGGGTGCCTCACGATTTTTCCTTCCAATTGTTGGAACCTGATTGGGCCAAGTTTTCGGTCCCTTTGGCGGATGGAAAACATCGGATTCCCAGTCTGGTAAACAGTGGCTTTGAGAAGTTCGTCAATGGCCCCGAGAGCTTTACGCCCGACAACAATTTCCTCATGGGCGAAACTCCCGAGCTGAGGAATTTATTCGTGGCCTGCGGGTTTAACTCCGTCGGGATCGCGAGTGCCGGTGGGGCGGGCAAATACCTCGCGGAATGGATGCTGGAAGGTCAGCCTTCGCTTGACCTGTGGAGTGTCGACGTGCGGCGCTTTGGACCTTGGGCCAACAATCGAGCGTACCTGCGGGCTCGGGTGGTGGAGGTGCTGGGGTTGCATTATCAGATGGCCTGGCCGAATCGGGAGCCGGAGACCGCGCGTAAGGTTCGACTCAGTCCCCTGCATGACCGTTTGTCCGCCGCTGGAGCCAGTTTTGGAATCAAAGGGGGGTGGGAACGGCCCAATTGGTTTACCCGACCGGACGGAGCCCAGACTCCGGAAATGGACTACCGCTTTGGTCGGCAGAATTGGTTTCCCAATCACGCGGCCGAACACCGGGCGGCTCGCGAAGCGGTTGCGCTGTTTGATCAGACGGGGTTCGGTAAACTGCTCGTGCGGGGAGCCGATGCGGCCACGGTGTTGCAGCGGTTGTGTGCCAATGACGTCGACGTGGCGCCCGGCCGAGTCGTGTACACCGGCATGCTCAATGAACGCGGTGGATTCGAGAGCGATTTGACCGTCGTCCGGAATTCCGCCGACGAATTTTATCTCATCACGGGGACCACGCAGTCCCGCCGAGACCTCGATTGGATTCGGCGAAACTTGAAACCGAGGGAACGCGTGGAGGCCCTTGAGGTGACTGGCGCTTGGGGCGTTCTCGGGGTAATGGGGCCTCAATCTCGGACCTTATTGGCGCGCTTGACCGAGGCCGATTTGTCTTCGGCCGCCTTTCCCTTTGGCACGGCGCAGACTCTTAGCCTCGGTCTGGCGACGGTGCGGGCGGTCCGTCTCACTTATGTTGGGGAACTGGGCTGGGAACTCCACGTACCGGTCGAGCAGATGGTGCCGACCTACGAGGCGTTGCTCACCGCCGGCGCCGATTTGGGAATCACCCATGCCGGCCATTATGCCATCAACTCGTTGCGTCTGGAGAAGGGTTACCGGGCATTTGGAGCTGAACTATCGCCGGATGAAACACCCTTGGAAGCGGGGCTTGGTTTTGCGGTTGCCTGGGACAAACCGGGTGGATTTCTCGGTCGCGAAGCCTTGCTGCGGCAACGCGAACAAGGCATCCGCAAACGTCTGGCTCAGTTTGCTCTGGAGGATCCGGAGCCCGTGCTTTGGGGCAGTGAGCCGATTTTGCGGGAGGGCCAAACCGTTGGCTACACGACCAGTGGGAGCTATGGGCACACCGTGGGGGCGGCGGTGGCGCTCGGGTACGTGAAGAATCCCGGCGGGGCGACCCCTGAGTTTGTCCAGCAAGGCCGATACACGATCCGGTTAAACGGGCGTGACCTGCCCGCCCGCTGCTCGCTTAAGCCGTGGTATGATGCCGCGCGCGGGCGGATCCTGGGTTAACTCATTCCTGCGGGTAAACTAAGATGCGGTCGTGGACGATGAGCAGGAGATCATTTTTGCCGTCGTTGGTGACGTCGGCGATTACGGCTTCGCGCGGTTCGGGGATTTCATTGCGTCGCTGCCGAAAGGTCCGTTCCTCGAACACCGGCCAGCGGGTGCCCGGCACCAGTTCATGGGGCGGTTCGAACAAAACGAGGTCGACGTAATTTCGGGAGGTTTCGAGAAATACCAGGTCTTTGCGCCCGTCATTGTTGAGATCTCCGCTCGTCACGTCGTGCAACCAGCCATCGCGAATGGGCGTTTCATAACCGTCGAGTTCAGTCAGGTCCCAGACCTCGCCGGCAAATTGTTTCCAGGCCACGGAATTGTTGCCGATAAACCCAAGGGTGTTGGGTTCTTTCGATCCCAGGGCCAGAGGCACGAGACTGCTAAAGTCGGTGACCGGAAGCTGGGTGTTGCGGACGGTCTGCCAAACGCCATTGGTGTCTCGCTGGGCGACGGAAAGTGATTTTCGGTCCGCATCAAGCAGGAAGATCAGCGGCGCCTGGCCATCGGGTTGGGGAAAAGCGGCGGCGCCTACCAGACGCGAACTGCTCGTGGCGCCGTTGATTTGATCGCGCACGGTGAAACTCCAGTTGGGTTTGTCTCCGGGCTCCGAGGCCAGCACGACCGCCCGGAGGAAATTCTTTTGGGGCAGCACGAGTTCCTCTTTGCCATCGCGATCCACATCCGCGGTGAGCATCCAGGGTGATTCCAAGCTCCCGCCGGGCGGAGTTACATCTGCTTCGTCGAACAGTTTGTCGTCCTTAGGTTCGGCGCGTTGCACCAGGATTTTTACCTTTTCATAAGGTGTGAGCACGACCAGGTCCGTCCTTCCGTCCTGATTCGCATCGTGGAACGACAGGCGGGCGGGGAACCCCTTGAACTCTTCGGCCAGTTTTTGAGTGGTGGTGGTGCCATCCGCTGAGCGCAATACCAGTTCCCGCACCGTGAAGTTCTCATCCTTGCCGTCTTTGCCAGGACGCTTGTCCTCGCGTTCCTGAATCAGGGCGAGCACGGGCTTGGAGTCCGCTTTGATGTGTCCCACCGCCATAGCTAGCGGTCGGCCCGTCAGCGAAACCAGTTGCGGGAATGGCAATCGTCCGCCGGCATCCAACGAAGCCACACCGACCTGCTTTTCATCCGAACTCAGGAGAAAAAGTTCCTTTCGGCCATCTTCATCCCAGTCAATGGCCGCTAGATCGGCGACCCCCGTCAGACTCGGGAAATTGCGCGGTTCGGCGAGGCTTCCGTTACTTTGCTGCGGCCATACGGCGATCTGGCCGCTGCCCGGATCGGCCACGACCAGATCGGTCAGGCCATCTCCATTCAGATCGGTCCATAGGGATCCGCGACGCGGTTTATCCGTGCGGCTCAGGGGGAGGACGGAAAACTGGCCATCGACGAGGCCATTCACCAAGGGTTCGGCAGCCTTGAGCGCGAAGTTTGAGACCGCGGCTCGGCCGGATTTGGCCGCGATGGAAATCACCTCGGTCTTTCGATCGCCATCCAGGTCATCCGCCCAATAGCTGCGAATGGGGCTCAAGGGCAGGTGCACTTCCGGTTCAAACAAGCCGTCAGGTTGCTGCAGTCGGAAGCGAAACGGATTGGCATTGTCCCAGTTCACGAGCAGCAGGTCCTGCCGGCCGTCCCCATTCAGGTCGAGCACCTGGACCGCTTTGACCACTCCCGAGTAAGCTAAGCGAGCCGGTTCGCCCAGGGTGCCGTCCGCTTGCTGCCGCAGTAGATAGATGTGTTTCTCCGCCAACAGCAGTAAGTCACTGCGACCGTCACCGTTGATGTCGCCGGTGGTGAGGGCGTTGTAATCCAGTGCGCCATCATCAAGGGGCCAACGCCGGGGTTGCGACCAGCCATTGGTGCCCTGATTGAATTGAATCACCAGTTCCTTGGGTTCGCCGAAATAGGCCAGATCCACCCGCCCATCCCCGTTCAGATCGGCGGTGGCCAGGGACGTGATTCGCTTCTCGGAGGAGATCGACTCGGTACGAAAGCGAGCGTCGGCGGGCAATTCGTTGACGTCGCGGCGTCCGATCTTCGCGGCGGTGACCGGGGCATTGGAGTTGCCGGTTCGGTTGTAGAGAAAGTTGATTTTGGAGCGGGCATTGTTGACGGCGATGACGTCGTTCAATCCGTCCCCATCGAGGTCGGTCACATGGAGGAAGGCGATTCCATATTCGAGCGGGAAGACCTCCGGCCCACCGAATCCGAACCGGTTGGTGGTTTCAGCGTTCAGCCCCTCAGCCCAAACCAGCATTCCAATTCCGCAGAACAGCAACCGTCGTAACATGGGGCAACCTTCCCCGGCCCATGCCGGAGAGCAAGACCGACCTCGATCGGTAATCCGGTGAGGGCACTGTTCCTGGGTAAAGGAAGTTCCGTTCGCCGCGGTGGATGGGTCAAGTCGGCTGGATTTAGCCGCGCTCAAATTGCTGGCTTCAGAGTCGGTGCCGAAGCGCGAAATTGCCCGCCGCAGCGGGCCAAGGGTCGCGTAACAATCGGCAAGATTCGCCTAGTTAGTTTGGACCATCCTGGCCCGCCACGACGGATATGCGAACGAACGGATGGGCTATGAAAAATCAGGGTCAGCTAGAACGGGTGCCGATCAGTGCCTGCCCAAAAAAACAAGGCCCCGGTTAAGAACCGGCGTCAACCGGCGAAACTGGGGCCGGAGCATTGGGGAGAAGACAAGACTGGCTGGTGTGATGGGTCAGGCCGTTGCGAAGTTTTCCTTGGCGTAGGTGGGCGGGAAGAGACTTTCTCCCGGCGCGCTTGCGTACCGGCCGAGACAGATAACGAGAGACTCGGTTTCAGGAAATTTCATTACATCCGCACAACAGCCTCCTAGACTCGCCGGAAGCAATGGACACTCAACGAGGAATACCCCGCCGGCCGCGGCGTTTACGTCGGTCGGTGGCCGTGCGGGCGCTGTTCGAGGAATGCCGGATCGAAGCGGCGGATTTGATGGCGCCGTTGTTTGTCCGCGAAGGGGAGGGTCCACCGGTCGCCATCGGTTCCATGCCCGGAGTTTTCCGGTTTTCGCTGGAAGGTCTGGTGACCGAATGCCGGGAGTTGGCCGCCTTGGGAATTCCCGGTGTGGCGTTGTTCCCGGTTACCGCTCCCGCTTTGAAAGATCTTCGAGGCACCGAGGCGCTAAACCCGAACGCCCTAGTGCTTCGGGCGGTTCGGGCGGTCCGGGCTGCCGTCCCTGGACTTCTGGTCTTCACCGATGTGGCCCTCGACCCGTATACCACTCACGGACATGACGGTCTGCTGACGCCGGATGGTCAGGATGTCGACAACGATGCCACGGTCGCGGTGTTGGCGGAGATGGCGGTTCTCCATGCGGTCTCGGGAACCGATTTTGTTTCGCCCAGCGACATGATGGATGGACGCGTGGGGGCTATACGGCGCGCTCTCGATGTTGCGGGCTATTCTGGAACGGGAATTCTCGCGTATTCGGCGAAGTTTGCCTCAGCGTACTATGGACCGTTTCGAGAGGCGGTGGGAAGTGCCGCCGCGGCGGGCACCCGAGCTCTCGATAAGCGCACGTACCAACTGAATCCGGCCAACCGTCGCGAGGCAATCGCTGACGCGCTGCTGGATGAGGCGGAAGGGGCAGATGTGTTAATGGTTAAACCAGCCGGACCCTATCTGGATGTCATCGCCGAACTCCGGGCGGCGACCCGGCTGCCGGTGGCGGCGTATCAGGTCAGTGGTGAGTACGCCCAGGTTCACGCGGCGGCCCAAATGGGCTGGCTGGACTTAGAACGGACCCGTAACGAGTCGCTCCTGGCGATTAAACGGGCGGGAGCAGATGTGATCCTGACCTACTTCGCCAAAGACTTGGCCCGGGATCTGATTCGCTCAGGGCCTGTTTGAAAACCCTCCGGGCGGACGGACGGACGGATGATGGCCTGTGGACCAGCGACGTTCCGGGCGGCGAGTTCGGCGGCCCGCAGCGCGCGGCGGTAGGCGCGTCCCTGGGTTGGGCGGCGGTGTTTGGCGGCGTGAATTGGGCGAACCGGGCGGAGGGAAATTCCACGGTTCAAGGTGACGGTCGTGTTCCTGTTAGTTTTCACCACCCAAGCAGCCGGATGGCCGTAACTCCGTCGAGGCAGCGCAGGCGCTGCTTAAATCCGATTTCACCCAGGCCGGGGAGCACTTTGAATGGAACCTGTGGCCGTGTGGCGGGACCGAGGTGCGGGTGGAGATTGCCTTGGTGCGCGTTCCCATCGAGGCGGAGGAACGCTGGGTGTTAACGACCCGGGATGTCACCGCACGTCACGAGGCAACAGGGAAGAAGCACGTACTGGAAATCTTCGTGCGGTTGGGCGTGGAAACGCGCGCTGCCGCTATTTTAGAGCCTGTCCCCCAGGTGAGAGGGGCCTGAAGGGATTGGATGGAAATGCAGTTTTTGGGAATGGATGGAGGGTCAATTTGGAACGGAGGCCCCAAATCGAGCCCTTATGATGAGGTGGC
>Ga0105044_10005571_pt1 | contig 17313 bp, 17 predicted proteins | sample MAT01_FD_78092 | JGI IMG/M metagenome (GOLD analysis project Ga0105044, IMG submission 78092) | Freshwater microbial communities from Lake Fryxell liftoff mats and glacier meltwater in Antarctica - MAT-01 | ecosystem: Environmental > Aquatic > Freshwater > Ice > Liftoff microbial mat | place...
TCGGGGACGCTTCGACCGAACGAGGGTTTGGGCCAGGTCCTGCCCCCGTCAGTTAGCAAAGATCCCTTCGTAAACATGCCCCTCATTGAGGTCCACCCGTTCGGGGCGTCCCTTGTGATGATAGACGACTTCCGTATGGTCGAGGCCCAGCAGAGCCATGGTGGTTGCGTGGATATCGTGGACGTGCATTTTGTCCTCGACCGCGTAGAGGCCCATCTCGTCGGTGGCTCCGATGACGTGACCACCTTTGACACCACCGCCGGCCATCCACATCGTGAATCCGGTGGGGTTGTGATCCCGGCCGTCGCCTTTTTCGCTCATCGGGGTGCGTCCGAACTCTCCGCCCCAAATCACGAGGGTATCTTCAAGCAGACCGCGCTGTTTGAGATCCTGGATGAGTCCGGCGATGGGGACATCGACGTTGTTGCAGAGTCGGCCGTGATTCTCCTCCATCTTGGTATGACTGTCCCACTTGCTCCCGGCCCCGTGGTAAAGCTGGATGAAGCGAACTCCGCGCTCGACGAGACGGCGGGCCATGAGGCATTGCCGCCCATAGACTTCGGTCTCCTTTTGATCGAGGCCGTAGAGTTTTTGAATATGGTCCGGCTCACTCGCGAGGTCGATGGCTTCGGGAGCTTCGGCTTGCATTTGAAAGGCCAACTCGTAGCTGCGGATGCGGGCTTCCAAATCGGTGTTTGAGGATCGCGATTGGTAGTGGCTCTGGTTGAGACCTTCGAGATAGGCGAGTTTCGACTGCTGACGCTCGGCGGAGACTCCACTAGGGTTGTTGAGATTTTTGATCGGTTCGACGCCATTTTCAAACAACACCCCTTGATGGACCGCGGGAATGAACCCGGAGCCCCACGTGCGTGCTCCGTTCACAACCATGGAGCTGGAGTCTTTGATGACGACGAAAGCCGGAAGGCTGTTGTTCTCTGTGCCGAGTCCATAGGAAATCCACGAGCCGAGCGAGGGGCGTCCACCGAAGACCGAGCCGGTATTCATCTGGCACACGCCACCCGCGTGATTGATTCCGTCGGAGACGCAGGAACGGATCACGCAGAGCTCATCGGCGATCTTGGAATGCTGCGGCAACCAGTCGGAAATCCACAGGCCGCTCTGGCCGTGCTGAGCCCACTGCCGTTGGGACGCGAGCAAAGGTGCATTGGCTTCGCCCATCGCAGTGACGGGTCGAACGAAACTATCCGGCAAGGACTGACCCGCATATTTGTTCAGGGCCGGCTTCGGATCGAAAAGGTCGAGGTGACTGGGACCGCCCTCCATGAAAAGCCAGATCACGTTTTTGGCCCGCCCGATGTGTTGTGGGATTTTGGCAGCGACTGGATTGGGGAAACCTTTGGCGAGCAGATTTTGCCCGCTGAGAGCGGAGAGCGCGACGGCTCCAAATCCTGCTCCGGCACGGGAGAGAAATTCGCGGCGGCTCGAAGGGTGATCGATGCGATGGCAGAAGGACATTGGCGTTGGGGGATTGGAATGGGAAAGGAGTAAAACGGCGACAAAGCTCAGCGCGACACATTGTGGGGACCGCCCCTCAGTGGAGATAGAGAAACTCGTTGGAGCTGAGTAGAGCTTGGCAAAAGTCAGACACGGAGGCGAGCAGGGTCGAGGACGCCGTAGTCGGTGAGTCGTCGGTGTCGGAGCGCAGCCAATTCGTGCCGGGAACGGGGTGCTCGCCGTCGGCGCCCGCAAAGTCGGTATCGAGGAGCCGCTTGGCAGCGGGGAAAAGAGACTCCGCTGCGGAGCGCTCCGGCGAGAGAAGGAGCTGCTCTTTCTTCAGGGCCCCTTCGCTGATGCTGAGACGGGCGATCTGACCATCCCAGAGGTGTCCGGATTGAACCCGACCACCGAGCAGGGTGGGGACGCCATTTTTCACCGAAAGACCACCAACGACCTGGTGTTGCACGGTTTCGCTTTGAAGCGGCGACGCCGGATCGGAGAGATCTTTCACATAGAAAGTCACGGTCCCTTTGGCGGGATCCTCCACCGACGGGCGCGACGACACGACCGCAGCGACATAGACCGGTTTCCCCAGCGGAACCTTCAGGCCGGAAGCGACCACCTCGTAGATGCGGTTCTTCTGGAAGTCATCGCCGGTGATTTGGAAGATGAGGTTTTGCGGATCGAAACGCGACTTCGCACTGGTGACGCCAAGGGACCAACCGATGTCCTCCTGAGATCCGCTCCACCGACTGAGCAGCGTATTGACCGATGCGTCGTCATAGACCCGATCAAGCACGGTGACGGCTTCGATCGTAAAGGCTTCATCAGGGAGTTTCAAAGCACCAAGTTCGAGACGTTCAAACCGACTGCCCGGCTGAATCCAAAGCGCGTTTTCTCCGACCGAGATACCGGCAGTGTCCTTGAAATACTGGGTCGCAGGACGCAGGCCGGTTTCGTTGGGGAATTTGTCGGCCGACTTTCCTGCGGCGGGCGCTGCGTATCTTGATTGGGAATCGACAAAGGCGAGGGCCGCGTCAACTTCTGCCGCGAGCGGTTCCCGTCCGAAGGCGATTTGGTAGGCGTCATGGACGATGTCGGCGTCAAACTTGGTGCGTCCGTGTAGCAAACGCTCGGCGAATGCCTGCGAACGTTCCAGAGTCCAGGCACCGTTCACCAGCAACAAGGATTGAATCGGAGTGGTCGTCGAGATACGATTGGGGCTGGAGCTGAATCCTGACGGCGAGTCAAATTCCGCCATCATGGGATCGGGTGTGTTGCGGCGCTTTTTGACGAAGACGCTTCGCAGAGGGGCGGTTCCTTCGACCGAAGTTCCTCCATCACGGGCGGTGAGTTCTCCGGACGCTGCCAGAGATGCGTCGCGGATTTCTTCTCCATCGAGTCGTTGGGGAGGGAAACGCCACAACAGGCGATTGCCGGGATCGGCGATCTCTTCATCTGAAGAGGGTTCGCGTCGGGCGGTCTGACGATAGGTCGCGCTGGTGACGATGAGTCGATGGAGATTCTTCAATTTCCAGTCGTCTTCAAGAAAACGGGTGGTCAGCCAATCGAGCAACTCGGGATGGCTCGGGGCTTCGCCCAAAAAGCCGAAGTCATTCGGTGTCGCGACGAGCCCTTCACCAAAGTGGCGCTGCCAGACTCGATTGACCATGACCCGGGCCGTGAAGGGATTCTTCTCATTCGCTATCCAATCAGCCAAAGCCGTGCGCCGTCCGGTGGTGTTTTCGGTCGGAGTGATTTTCGGGGCGTCCTGACCTAACAAAGTCAGAAAGGCCGGTTCGATGACCTCCTTTTTGCCACGGCGCTGGAGATGGGTATCTGCGGGTTCAGTGCCGGTGTCGGTGGTGATGAATGCCGACGGCAGCGGGGCGGGTTTGAGATGATCAAAGGCTTTGAGGGCCTCGGTCAACTCGGTCCAGCGAGCGAGTTTTTTCTCGTCCTTCGCGAAGACTTTGGGAAACTCGATCCTGCGATACTCGAAGTCCACCTGGCGCTGCACCAACTGCGTGATTTGCTCCTCGTAGGTGCTGCGCTCCTCGCGGTTTTTGTAATAGATCGCCTGAATGTCCCCAGGGAATTGTTTCACGGCACCGTCGCGCTTCGCGTTGAGGGTGGGACGGGTGAGTGTTTCCAGTTCATCACGAGTCGCCCGGGTGGCGCTTTCCCATTGGGCCTGCGCGGCGTCGTGAGACGTTCTTGCTTCAGGAGTTGCGAGGGTCGCATTCTCGGGCCACCAGGTGGAGTTCAGAAAAGCCTGCATCGCAAAATAGTCCTTCTGCAGGATGGGGTCGAACTTGTGGTCGTGACACTGTGCGCACCCCATGCCGAGTCCGAGAAAAGCTTCGCTGGTGACGTTGGTCATCTCAGTGAGGATGAGATCCCATTGCATCGGTGCATTGCGCTGGTTCCATTCGTAAATTCCGAGACGAAGGAAGGCGGTGGCGATGAGCGTCTCAGGATCATCGGCGGCGAATTCATCGGCGGCGAGTTGCTCGCGGACGAACTGGCGATACGACTTGTCCTCGTTGAATGAGCGGATCACGTAGTCGCGATACATCCATACCTCCGGGCGGAAGTCATCGGCGCGGTATCCATCGCTTTCAGCATAGCGCACCACGTCGAGCCAATGCTGGCCCCAGCGTTCTCCGTAACGGGGACTGGCGAGGAGTTTGTCGGCGAGATCGGCGGTAGCTTGATCCGGGTTTGCCGCAAAGGCCTTCGTAAATGCGGCGATATCCTTCGGAATCGGGGGCAGACCGTGGAGATCGAAGTAGAGACGCCGGGCCAACTCGGCCGCGCTGGCGCCGGGGGCGGGCTTGAGTCCTTTCTCGCTGAGTTTGGCGGCCACGAAATGATCGATCTCGTTCATCGCCCATCCAGCTCCGGCCTCTGGCGCTGGAGGATTGGTCACGGGTTTGATCGCCCACCAGTTTTTGTCTTCCTCGGTGAAGCCGTTTTCATCCACCTCGGATTTGGCCACGGTTTCTTCGGGCCAGGGCGCGCCGAGCTTGATCCATTTTTCCAGAACGGCCACCTGGGCGGGTTCGAGAGTCTTTTTGGGCGGCATCGCAAAGTCAGGGTCGGTTCGGTGAACTGCCTGAATCATGGGGGATTTCTCAGGTTCCCCTGCGACGATGGCCGGGCCGGTGTCGCCTCCGGTCACCATGAACTCGCGATGATCCAATCGCAGACCTCCCTTGCTTTTCTCCGGTCCGTGGCAGTCATAACACTCCGCCGCAAGCAAAGGGCGCACTTCATTCTCGAAGAACTTGAGGGCCTCACGATCATCGGCGACGGCATGGGCCGCACCGAACAGGGCGAGACCGAACAGGGTTAGGTTGCGGACCCAACGGGGTATGGTGGAGGAACGGGAAATCATCGGTGTATTATCGTTTGAATCCAAAGAGTGGGGGCGGGGGCTGTCGGATGTTCACGGGAAGCAAAGGCGTGGACGAGTCCTTGTTTGTCGGCTTCGCCGGTCTCCCGCACGAGCCAGAAAGTTGCCACCTCACCGGCCCGCTCCCGGAGGAAGGCGACGAGTTCATCGGATGTGAATTCGACGAAACCATTGGGGGATCCTTTGCGGATCGTGAAAGTTCCGAGGGGACGGGCCCGTGTCGGATCGATCGGCTCGGCCGCCAGTGGTCCGCCATTTTCCCATAGCAGCGAATCCTCCGACCAGGATCCGGCTTCGGGGGACACTCCATAAACCATAAAGCGCGAATCGGGGACCAAGGTAGAAAAGCCCAGACCACTCGGCTCGGTTTTCAAAGAAAGTTTGGCCGCAGTCAGATCGGTGGGCGAAAACCCCGCCAGATCGAAGTCAAGCACGGCGCGCCGCTCATTGTTGGCCGCGAGGTCGGTGTGTTTCACCATCAGCAAGGGGCGCGACCCGGTGGGGCCATGACCATCGCCCCGACGCACGTAAGCGTCGGCACCACGACCCAGACTGGTCGGAATCGCCGTCCAATCATCGCCTGGGGATGGCACCGGCTCAGCGCGACGAGCTTCCTGATCAGAAGTCTCCGGACTGTCGCCTACGAGGGAGTCTCCGGCGAAGACGTGCTGAATCTCCTGCGAGGACTCGTGCTTCACCTTCACTTCGCCTTCAAACACAAATACGTTCGATTGACCGAGCGGTGTCGTTGTCACCCCGAAGCGGGTGCCCAGATCGATCACCTCCATGTGCTCCGTGTCGATGGTGAATCCGTGGGCTGACTCCGGCACATCAGCCACGACCGAACCTTCAATCAGGCGGCACCTCATGGCGGATTGCACCTCCAGCACGCTCGGCGCTTCGAGAGTGACCGTGGCTCCGCTGGCAAAGCGAATCGTGGCCAAACCTTCTGTAAGTGCGAGACGTCCAGCGGTCAGGCCGGCTCCTTCCACTGTCGGCAGATCGGATCCGGCCCAACGGCAATTTTCCGCCTCGATCAAAATCGCCACCATTTCCGGTTCTTGGGAGCCAAACCACCAAGCGCCGGTCAGGCCCACCGTCAGAATCGCGGCCGCGGCCAGCGAGGGCCACCAGCTGCGGGCTTGCGCCACCAGCTGGACCACCGGTTTCTCCAGCAAGCTCGAGGCCTCGCCTTGCAGCACGACATGCAACCAGCGCTGTTCGACATACTGGCTGCGCAGTTCGGCATCGGCGAGGATGTCGCGCTGCAGCTGCTGCCACTCGGCCGAGTTGAGACGTCCCTCCAGAGCCAGGTCGATGCGGGGATCTGTGGTCATGAGTGAAGCAAGCGCAGGCGCTCCTGAATACAGTCGTTGAGTTGTTGGCGAATCCGACTGAGCAAACGATAAACGGCACCCTCGGTGCGTCCGGTCTGTTCGGCGATCACCGCGATTTCTTGATCCTCCTCGTAACGAAGAACCAAGGTTTTTCGCTGGGCCTCGGGGAGCCGGGCGAGGCACAGGCGAAGTGCCTCGGTTCGGGCGGAGTCGGTGTCGGTCAGGCGGTCAATCTCGCCGGCGATCGATTCCAAAAAGCCCGGTTCGACGGCATCCACTGGCCGACGTCTCTCCGAGCGGCGATAATTCAAAATCTGATGCAGCGCGATCCGGCGCCCCCACGCCACAAAATTGGTTCCCGGCTCAAATTTCCCGAACTGCTTCCACATCGTCACCTTGCAAATTTGGAGGAGGTCCTCAGCGTCCGCCCGATCCGTCACTAGCATCCGCACGTAGGCGGCGAGAGTGCGTTCGTGCTCGTGGAGCAGTTGCAGATACTGCTCGGCGTGCTGTTCTGGATCGAAAACGGACATGAAGGGAAGGGGTCTCCATCATGGTAAGGTCTCCGGTCCAAAATTTCGGACAAAAAAATCGCCGATGTGCGTGAACCACGGGGGATTCACAAAATTTGCGGATTTTCTCATCGTCGGGGCTTCGGATCGTTTGTATGGTGCCCCCGTCCGTCAGAAATCCATGAAAACTGCTCCGATTTTTCCGCTCGTCCTATTCGTAAGCCTGTCGCTTGGGCCATTTTCCCGCGCTTCCGCCGAAGTCGCCTACGTCGAGCCGGCCCGGCCCTACTCTTCGACTCCGCTGCTGAAATCCGCCAAGCCCGGCAAGGTGGATCTTTCCCGGGGCAGTCTCACCATTCCGCTGCTTACCTGGGCGGCGGATGGGGTGACCGTCGCCAGCAATGGAGGACTCGATCCGAAAAGCGATTCGGCGCTAGCCAAAGCAATGGGCGTCACTGCCAAACTCGCGGTGGTTGATCAGTTCGACCAGCAAGTCGCTGACTACATCTCCGGGAAGTCTCCGTTCCTCCGTGGCACGGCTGGGATGATTAACCTAGCCAGCGAAGCGCTCACAGCACTCGGACCTGACTACGCACCAGTGGTGATCTTTCAACTTTCGTGGTCCACCGGAGCCGATGGCTTCGTCGCCAAGGACATCACCGCGCTTTCGGATCTCAAGGGAAAAACGATTGTCGTGCAGGCATCCGGTCCTCATGTTGATCTGGTCCAGGTATTGTTGGAGGACGCCGGTCTCCAACCTGACGACGTGACGCTCAAGTTTGTCAGTGAAATTACCTACAATCCAGATGTCGCCGCTGACGGGCGTGCCCATGATCCCGCCAGCGCCTTTCGCGAGGACAGTTCCGTCTCCGGGGCGGCGGCCATTTATCCTGACATTCTCACACTCACGGCGGGTGGCACGGTCGGGACCGGTGCCGAGGACAGCGTCAAAGGCGCACGTCCGATCCTGACTACCCGAACCGCTTCGCGGGTCATCGCCGATGTCTATGCGGTGCGGGCCGACTTCTTCCGTGAGCATCGCGAAGTGGTTCACGGCTTCGTCAAGGCCCAGCTTGCCGAGCAGGAAACGTTCGCTGCTGAGTTGGGGAATATTTCGAAAAAAGACCAAGCAGACAAAGCCAAAATCTCCGCTTTCAAGAAACGATGCGAACCGCTCGCCGGGATTTTTCTTTTCGACGAAGCGGCCGTCAATGACTACATCGCCTGGGTCGGCGTGGACCTCGAACTCGCCGGCAAGGCAGGCAATATTGACTTCTTCAGCAATGACAAAAACCCGGTCGGTTGGTCCGCCAGCAGCCGGCGCATCCAGGCATACTATAGCGCCACGGGACTTGTTGGCACGCCGACGATTCCGGAGATCGCAGGATGGAATTTCGCCACTGATTTTAGTGGAGGGCCTGCTCCCGCCGCAGTAGCCAAAAAGCCTCAGATTTTCACCAGCACCCAGATGGTTCGTGAGGCGGCCGAGAGCAAGGATGCGAGCCAGCTCTTTTCGTCCGACTTTCAATTTCCCGCCAACACCTCCGAGATCCGTTGGCAGGACCACCGGACCGTTTTTGACACGCTCCATGAAAAAGTGACTCGTTATGGGGGAGCAGTGGTGCAGTTGCGCGGGCACGCCGACAACTTTTTCTACAACTTCGTCCAAGCAAAATTGCGGGCCGGCGAATCGACCTACAAGCGTCGTATCAGCGGGACCAATGATTTCGAAGAACTGCCACTTCCTAAGGTCGAGCAGGTCGTCAGTTCGGCCAATCAACTGAGCTACGAACGGGCGTTCGCGGTGAAGCTCGCCTATGCCCAATATTTGCGCGAGGCCCAGAATCTCACCAACGACGAGATCGATCTCTCCCGCTTCGACGTGAAAGGCATGGGTGTCTCGGCCCCGCTCAACGCCAAGCCGACCACCGCAGAGGAGCGCAGCGCCAACATGCGCGGGGAAATGTTCATTTACGCGGTTGAGTCGGAAATCCCGCTTAACTTCGGAGTGGACGATCTTCAGTGAGTTCTGAGCACCAACTGAGCTGACCATGAGAATCTTCTCCATTCCCGCCCTCCTCATTGCGGCTCTCTTTGCGCCGCTCGTCGGATCCACCGATGAACTCGACCGAGCTCTGGCCGCCGAGAAAGCCGAGCAAACTGCCACGGCCATCTCGATCATTTTCGATAACTCGGGTTCAATGGCCGACGACGGAAAGATGGCAGAGGCCAAAAGTGCTTTTGCGAAGTGGCTGCAGAATCTTCCCGAAAGCTATCGCCTCGGGTTGGTTGATTTTTATCAGGGAGGCGGTCGCCTCGCGGTGCCGCTGGGTCCCGAGCAGCGTGCCGCCGTTGCCGCTCACGTGGCGAGTGCGGAACCGTATGGCAAGACGCCCATTGTCGCCTGTCTGGAAATCGTCCGCGAGCAGATCGTCCAGCGGCGCGCCGAACAATCGCCCTACGAACGCCATGTCGTGGTGGTTTTTACTGACGGAATCGAGACCGTTGATTCCCGAGGAAACAAAGGAGTTACCGCAGAAATCATGAAGCTCCGCAACCTGCTCGTTGAAGTGGTCGGCATCGGATTCCACGGCGAGGGTAGCTACATGGCTCCGGCGGTGACCCGCTATTTTGAGGCCGACAACGAAGCGCAACTGGTGGCCGGACTTTCGGCGGTCGATTCCGAGATCGCCGACGACAGTTTGATCGAAATTACCGCTGCCGATCTGGACTTGATCCAGAAAACCAAAATCCCGCTTCCTCCCGCTCCGAGTGCGGAGAAACAGTAACCTCGTCTTTCCTGACCGATCATTTCGATGCGCCGTTTTTTTGTTGCCTTCTGCGTGCTCCTGCTCCTCGCCATGCTGGGTTGGAAACTGAGCGAACCCTGGCGTGAGAAACTGGAGAAAGACGATGTCAACCGCCGCACCAGCGACGCCGGGGCCATCAAACACCAACTCACCGTCTGCGGTGACGAGTGGCTCGGCTATCTGGTGTTTCGATCTCCGGAGTTTCGCCGCCGCCTTGAGGATCGGGCCATCGCCGTGACGTTTCAAATCGAGCCGGATTTTCAGAAGCGCTTTGAAATGTTGGCCGATGGGCGGTGCGATGTCGTGTGCGCGACGATCGATAGTTTTCTCGTCAATGCCCGGTCCACTTCCTATCCGGGGGTCATCGTCTTCGGGATCGACGAGTCCTACGGTGGCGACGCCATCATCACCCGGGAAGGCATTGAAACGCTCGATGATCTCAAAGGCGAAAATATCCGAGGAGCCTTCGTGGGATATTCTCCTTCGGAGTTTTTGCTCAAATCCCAGATCGCCCACTTCGGCATTGAGGGACTCAAGAGTCGCCTCCCCGATTTTCGCACCGATGATGCCGACACTGCCTACCAGAATCTCAAAGACGGCAAGGTCGATTTTGCCGTGTTGTGGGAGCCGCTTGTGGCCAGAGCCCTTCGCGAAATTCCCGGAAGCAAACGCCTCGTCGATACCCGCTCCGCCCGGGGTATCATCTACGACGTGGCCATTGCCTCGCGCAAGCTGGTGGCATCCGATCCGGGGGTAATCAAGGACCTAACCGAAGCCTATTTCGAGTCGCTCAACCATTATTTCATTCAGGCGGAGGAATTCAAAAAACTCGCCCGCAGCGACAGCGGGGAGTCCTCCGCCGACGCGGAAAAGATGCTCGGGGGAATTCGGTTTCTCACGATCACTGACAATCGGGAGATGGTGAGCGGGAGCGCCGATTTGCGGATGACGGACGCGGTCTCCAATATCTCTCGTATTCTCGTTTCGGTAGGCGATCTGTCCGGCGATCCACTTTCAGGCAATCCTCGCTTGGTGATCAATAGCCAGTTTGTCGAGCAAAGCAGCCTTGCTGCCGGTAGCGGTCCGTCTGGACCGGGCGGGCCAGCTGCTCCGGCTCGACGCTTTTTTCTCCCTCTCGAAGACGCCCAATGGGCGGCCCTCTACGAGAACCGGGCAGGCACCTTGCTGGAGGAACCGATAACCTTTGACGTCGGGCAGTCGAGCATACCGGAGGATTTTCAGGCAGAACTGCGCGACGCCTCACAGAAGTTGGTGCACTACCCGAATCATCGCATGATCGTTCAGGCTCACGTCAGTCCCGGCACTGATGCCGCTGCCGACCTTGAACTTTCCCAAGCCCGGGCGGATGCGATCCGCGACTTCCTTGTCAGTCAGGCCGGAGTCACTTTGGACCGGATCCACTCCATGGGTGTCGGTGGGGCTGAGCCGCTCGCAAAAAAGCCCGGCGAAAGTCTGCCGGCCTGGAAACGCCGCTGTCGCCGCGCCCGAATTTTTCTGGCCGAAGACACTTGAGGGCGTATCTATTGGCTTCATGTCGGCCATTCCCTCCAGCCTGCGAACGACCTTCCCGATTTCCGATGGTAAGTTGCGGACCCGCAAATGGAAACTCGCGCTCGGTTCGCCTCTTACCTGGGCACCGTTTCTGCCGGTGTTCGGTGCTTTTGCCTTTTTGGGGATCGGGTCGTTTCTTTTCGGAGTTCTCTGCCTTGGAGTCACGGTAGGCGTGGCGTTTTACTGGAGGGGGCACCACCTCAAACTGGAGAACCAGATCATCGCTGCTCTGATCGCCGAGAGTAACGCCGTACAAGATCAGGCTCTTGCCGGAACCATGGCTCGATTGAAGAGCGCCGGGTATGCGAATCATACCGAGACTCTCGGCCGCTTCCTTCATCAGAAGCAGCGCATCGAGGCAGCCTTGCTGCAATCTGCGACGACTTCTCCGGGGGCGCGACAAGAAATTGAAACGCTCGTCGATACGCTCGTCTTCGGAGTGGCCGATCAACTGACCCGCGTGGCCGAGTTGAGCGACCGCTTGGATCGCCCTGCCGTCCCCCTTACGCCTGACCGTCAAAAAGGTCTGGAGCAGAATCGCCGGGAAATTTCCAATCAGATCCGCGAAGCCTGGGAAACACTCGGGGAAACATGGGACCAGCTCGGTAGTCTCCTGGCCCCTGGCGACGGTCTCGATGGCATCGACGCGACTCATAGCGGTCTCGACTCCGCCATTGCCAAACTCCGCCACGAGCAGGAGATCGCCCGTCGGGTGCGTGAGCGGATGAATGCCGACTTTGAGGCAACGCAGCCGACGGATCAGGCGAGAGAATCAGACTCCCGATGAAATTTGCGGTTGGTCTTGCCAGCCTTCCGATTTCTCTGCTTACTTGCATCATGAATATCCCCCGCCTTCTCCTCTCGATTGTAGCTGTCACCGTCTTTCTCAGCCTCTTCCAATGGCTTTACCACGGTGGGTTGATCGCCGACCTGTATGCGGCCACTCCCGACGCGTGGAGGCCGATGGAAGAGATGCAGTCTCTCATGAAATTTATGCCTTTGTGTTACCTGATGACAGCCACCGGATTCGCTCTAGCCTGGGCCATGGTAACTGGTGGCGATCGCAAAGGCCTCGCCAAGGGCGCACTCTTTGGGTTAGTCATGTTTGTGTTCGCCTTCGGCGGGCAGTTGTTGGGGGCGATTTTTCAATCGTTTCCAAGATCCATCTTGCCGTGGTCGGCCCTCGGCGGCGTGATCGAACTGGTTCTCGCCGGGCTGATTGTGGCGGCGGTCTATCGTCCGAAACCAACAGCGTGAGCGGCAGTGACGCTTGCGCTGTCTCGGGGAACTGAACCATCGTAGATCCGTGGGCATCATCCACGACGATCCTGCTGCACTCAAAGCGTTGCAGGATTCCATTTATCGGGAGAAGGTCCTGCGGGCGCGGCGGCTCAGTCTCTCTGAGCGATTGGCCGACGTTTGCGAAGTATCCAACTACATGTTTGGAATGATGCATGGCGGTGCGATGGCCCGCCGAGGAACTTCGACGAATCGGAGGGTTGGCGCGAGGTGAAACGCTGGATGAGTCGCTTGGACCGGGTCAACGAGCATCAGTTTTACAGCAAGCTGGAGGAATCCAGACGATGAAGTTTGAGGAACTTGCCGCTTTGGTTTTCGATTGTGCCCAAGATACTGGAGTGAAGTTTATGGCTGTGGGAGCGATTGCCGCCGGGGCCTATGGAATTCCTCGATCAACACGGGATGTCGATTTGCTTGTTTTGATCGAACTTCCAGGTGCCGTTGACGCCTTGATCAAGGCTCTCGATGAGTGGGTTGAGTTTGATCCACAGTTCGCTTTCGATACGATCACCTGGGGGCGACGGCATGTCGGAATGACCCGCCGCATGCCGCCTATTAAAGTAGAACTGTTCGAAACGTTTGATGATCCATTTGTGGCCTCTGAATTTGCCAGGCGCCACCAGGTTTATGTTCCTATCATTCAGGGGGCCACTTGGCAGCCAACCGCCGAATACGTCATCGTCCAAAAGCTTCGTTGGGGGCGCAACAAGGATCTCGACGACGCCCGTGACGTTCTGGCCGTCCAAGTCCCGGAATCGCTCGACATGAAATACATCGAGACTTGGTGCGCGGCTCACGGGACCACCGAACGTCTCGAAAACGCTCTCGCGGAAATTCCTCCGCTGGATTGATGCGTGGCTTTTCTCACCCAAGCTTCATGATGCGTTTCGCATTCCCGGAGAAAATTTTGGCAAGTGCGGTGGGGTCAGGCGCTAGCCGCCGCACCTGGGCAATTTGTTTCGCTCCACTACAGGTATCTCCGTGACCTTCGACATCCGGACAATCAGTACCGAGAAGGAGTTTGTCCTGATGTCTCGCCAAGAAGGCCCGAGCATGGTCTTCGTCACGGGAAAGAGCCCGGAGACCGGAACCGGCGGATAGATCTCCGAACATGTTGGGATAGTCGCTCAGGTATTTGTCGGTGATCCCGCCCGGAGTGACCGGGCCTTCCGGGTAGAGCACCTTCTGGTCATGGGCGGCGTCGATGTTGCCCCACCAGGTTTGGGCGTGGCCAATGAAGTTCACCTCGGGATACTGCTCAAGGATTTTGTGGAATCGATCAAATCCGAAATTATATGTTTCATGCTGGAAATGGAGGAGGACCGGCACTCGGTAAGCTCGAGCTACGTCGTAGATCTGTCGCATCGGGGCGGAGTCGCAATCGACGGCGAATTTGGATTCGCCAATTCCGATGGCACCCCGGTCCAGCCATTTTTCCAGCACGGCGACGGCACCGGCAGCGTCGGGCACCTCGTTGCAGAAAAACGCGAAGCGGGTGGGATGTTCCGCAGTCAGCCTCGCGGATGCCTCCGTGCCAAAGACTCTTCCGGCGAGGCCATTGGATTTTCCTTCATGAGTTGAGGGGCTCGTCAGTTCAGTTCCGGCCGGGAGGAGAATGGTGCGGGTGACGCCCATCGTCTCCTGGTGGGCCAGGAGTTCATCGTTGCGGCGGCCGAGATAATTGGCGTGCTGATGGATGTCGATGATCTCTTCTGTTTCGGCGGCGCTCAAGGATAGGGGAACCGTAGCCGCGAGTGCTCCTCGGGCAAGGGAGGTGGTGAAGTGCCGTCGATTCATACAATTGCTTGGTAAAGAAGTTTGAGAGTAGAGATGCCACCACCTCTGTGGCGAGGCTGAAACGATCCGTGATCACGCCGTTCTCAGGCTTGCGGGGACGGCGTCGTGGGCGAACTCCCAGGCGTAAACGGTGCCGGGTGCCGGCTCCCAGATGCGGCCTTGGGAGGCACCGGGGAGATCGGCGAGTGAGCGGTATTCAGAGGCCATCGCGACGTAATCGTCGGTCTCGACCAGCACGGCAGGCTTGCAGGCGATGGGATCGCGCAGGACGGCGAATCCATTGGCGGTGCCGATACAGAAAGTGAAGAAGCCGTCGAGGTCGCGCAACGCAGCTTCGACCGCGGCCTCTAGGGAATCGCCCTCGCGCAGTCGCCACGAAAGGAATCCCGCTGCCACTTCACTGTCGTTCTCGGTGCGGAAAGTGAGCCCCTGCCGCTCGAGCTTGCGTTTGATCCAATGGTGATTGCTGAGCGAACCGTTGTGGACGAGGCAGAAGTCCTCGCCGGTGGAGAAAGGATGCGCCCCGGCAGTGATGACGGCGCTCTCGGTCGCCATGCGGGTGTGGCCGATGGCGTGGCTACTGCGGAAACCGGATAGCCCGAATAGTCCGAGCAACTCGGTCGGTGAACCAGCTTCTTTGAAAATACGCATCTTCGTTCCGGTGCTCATGACGACTACGGGAAAGATCGCTTCGAGTTCAGAGAGCTGTGACCCACTGTCCTGAGGCACCTCATAGACGGCATGGGTGTGATGTTGCTGTGGCTCTATTACGGACCTGCCAAGCCGCTCCGAGATCCACCCTGTTATCGCCGCCCAATCGGTCCTGACATCTCCACCAAGAGTCAACCAATGGGACCCGGTTGCCGCACGGTCACCATAGATCGCGAAGCCGACACTATCAGCCCCGCGGCTCTCCATCTTTGCGAGCATGGGAGTGAAAAGCGGCCCGAGTTGCTCGGGATGCGTTCCATTCTTGAAAAATAATCCGGCGATGCCACACATGGAGTTAATAGAATGCTAGGTAGCGATCCCGTTCCCAATCGGTGACAGCACTTTGAAACTGGCGCAATTCGCGGCGTTTAACGGTCAGAAACTCATCGATCAGCGCGTCACCGAGGGCTTCGCGGAGAACGCCGGAAACATTGAGGCAGGCGAGAGATTCGGCTAGGGAGGGCGGAAGTTGATCAAGACCGATTGCGGCGATTTCCGCCGCGCTCAGTTCGTAGAGGTTCCGATTGAGCGGCTCGCCCGGGTCAAGTTGTTCGCGAATTCCGTCCATTCCGGCCGCGAGGACCGCTGCGCTCAGGAGATAGGGATTGGCCGAGCTGTCGGGGAAGCGGACTTCGAGGTGGCATCCGGTGACGCGGACTGAGGCGGTTCGATTGTTGTCTCCGGAGGCGAGTTGGATCGGAGCCCAAGTCGCTCCGGAATCGGTGGTAGAAGCGTAGAGTCGCTAGTAGGAGTTGATCGTCGGACAGGCAATTGCCGCGAGCGCGGGAGCATGACGCAGCACCCCGGCGAGAAACTGATACGCCAAGGGGCTAAGCCCGAGTCCACGGGAGTCGTCGGTGCCCGCGAAAAGATTCTTTTCCTCTCCTTGGCCGAGGGAGAGATGGACGTGCATCCCGTTGCCGGTTTTGTCGGCGAAAGGCTTCGGCATGAAGCTGACCATGAGTCCACGCTCCTTTGCAAGGGTCGAGGCCGCCATTTTGAAGAGCGTATAGTGATCGGCCGCGGTGACTGCCAGATCATAGGTGAAATTCACCTCATACTGGCCATTGGCGTCCTCGTGATCGATTTGGTAAACATCCATCCCACAGGCCCGCACCTGAGCGACGAGAGTCTGGAGATAGGAAGCCACCTGACTCAGCGCTGCGTAGTCGTAGCAGGGTTTCTCCAAAGCATCGCCATCGGCGGCGGGGATGGGTCGGCCGGTGGTCGGGCACGTTTTTAACAGGTAGAACTCAGGTTCGAGCCCGGTGTAAAAATCGTATCCGAACTCCGCTTTCACCGCCGCAGTGACCCGCGTGAGCACCCCCCGGCTATCGTATGGATAGGGTTCTCCGCCTACGTAGCCTTCGCAGGCGATTCTAGCATACCCTGGCAACCAGGGGATTGCCCGCAGCGTGGAGAGATCGCCGCGCTGCATGAGGTCGGGGCCGTCGGGACCCATACCGTAACCCACAGAGCGAAGCCCGCGAAACCCGCCCCGTCGCCGAGGATCATTTCGAGATGCTCGACGGGAACGGCTTTGGCTTTGGCGACGCCGTGGAGATCAACGAACTGCGCCAAAATGAGCGAGATTTCGTGCTCTTTGAGATAGGCTTCGGCGGCGTCCAAGGTCATGGCATGTTTCATCTCATGCAAAGTATGGTGCATGCCATGAAACCAAAAAGCCGATTATTTGCCAAAAAATTGTATTTCATGCAACTTTTCGACCACGCTGGTGCATCGCATGACAGACCCTGCTGAACTCGAATGGAGCGCTGAGACCTCCATTGGCCGCCGCATTCGTGAGCTACGTCACGGGCAAAACCTGACCCTCAACGACTTGGCGGATCGGGTCGGTCTGACCAAAGGACAGGTCTCGCGCATCGAAAATGGCAAGGTATCCAGTCCGGTCGGAACGCTCGTGCAGATCGCCAAAGGTCTCGGGGTCACTTTGGGGGAGCTCTTCACGCCCGATCCAGCTCGTCCCCGGGCGGTTTTTACCCGTTCGGATGACCGTAGACTCGTCTCAGGACGTGCCACCCAGATTGGGCACCTCTACGAGTCCCTCGCCCCGGAAGCGCCCTTCTCCAAGAAGATGGAGCCTTTCATGATGATCATCGAGAACCCGAACTCGATCCGGCGCAAAACGCGTTCCAACACGATGGGCACGAATTTTTGTTCATCGTCGAAGGTCGGATGACCTATCGGCACGGGAGTGAGCATTATGACATGAAGGAAGGAGATAGCCTCTTTTTCGATGCAACCATCGAGCACGGTCCGGTGTGGGTCGAGGCACCGGTGCGGTTTTTGTGTATTATTTCGCAGGGGTGAATTTTCGCGACGAAATCATCGGACCTTTGGGGCGATTTTTTTACTCTGCTTCGCGGCAGTCACTTGAA
>Ga0105044_10005572_pt1 | contig 17310 bp, 21 predicted proteins | sample MAT01_FD_78092 | JGI IMG/M metagenome (GOLD analysis project Ga0105044, IMG submission 78092) | Freshwater microbial communities from Lake Fryxell liftoff mats and glacier meltwater in Antarctica - MAT-01 | ecosystem: Environmental > Aquatic > Freshwater > Ice > Liftoff microbial mat | place...
CGAAGTCAAACGCGAAGCGGTTCGGGCGATGATGGAACGCGGCATCTGCGAACTCACGGGTGCCGATCGACGCTATCCCGACGAAGCGTGGAAGACGATGTTCGATCCCGCCGAGGTCATCGGCATCAAGGTCAATCCCGTCGGTTTGAAGACGCGGGCGGGCGTCGTCGGCTCCATTTCCAGTCCCGAAATCGTCCTCGAAACGGTGCGAGGACTCAAATCGGCGGGCGTGCCGACGAAAAACATCATCATCTTCGAACGATACGCGAACGAATTCATCTCGGCGGGTTACGCCGATCTGTTGCGGACACGCGAAATGGACGGTGTTCGCTGGTACGCGGCCGCTGCGGGCTACACAGGCACGCAACTCGCCATCGACGGCAAGGACGAACCCGAAAACTATTCGTCGGAACTGCTCTCGCACGTCGTCGGTTACGATCCCGATGCGTTCGTTCACATGGGATTCGCCGCACCGGAACATTCGGCACGCGACGATCGACGATTCCGTTCGCACCTGTCGCTCGTCGTGTCGAAGATGGTCGATAAGTTCATCACGATTCCGGTGTTGAAGGACCATCGATCATCGGGCGTGACGCTCTCGCTGAAGAACATGTCGCACGGCATGAACAACAACGTCGCCCGCAGTCACATCACCGGCATCGCGCACGGCTATCCCGATTCGATCGCTCACGGTCCCATCAGTCCGAATCAGTGCAATACGTTCATCCCGGCGGGCGTGAATCAGGTCGCGATCCGACAGAAAGCAACCCTGCACATCCTCGACGGACTGATCGGCGTGTACGAAGGCGGACCCGGTTGCTGGAACAAGACGTGGGCGACGTGGCGACATCAATCGCTGTTCTTCGCCACCGATCCGGTCGCGATGGATCACGTCGGCTGGGACATCCTCGATGCGAAACGAATCGAGGAGGGCCTGCCGCGTGTCGGCGAGATGGGACGACAGATGTTCACAAACGCGAAAAAGGTGCAGATGGCACTCTCACCGCTCGGCAGTCAGGAACTCACTGATGCGCTGACGGTTACAGCGTCGGAACGATGGGTGCGTGGCGGTGGCGATTCGGAGGTGTTCGATCGTCGGCAACCGGAGCACGTCTACCTCGCGGGGTCGATCGGACTCGGTGAGTACGATCTGAAAAAGATCGTGTATCGCAAATTGGAGGTGTCGTGATTATTTGGGATCGCGACAGTCGGACGGCAATTCGATGCGACAGCAACCGAGGTTAAACGCCTCTTTGGGCACGCCCGCGTCGATCACTTCCTCCAGCACACCGGGGCAGATCGAATAGAAAACGAACCGCCCCTGTTTGTTCGCGTCGATGAGATGAGCATTTTTCAACACCATCAGGTGGTGCGAGACGTTGACGGCGGGGATCTCCAGCATTTCGACGATTTCAGTGACGTTGTGCGGTCCATCGACGAGGAATCGCATGATTTTCAATCGTTCGGCTGCGGCCAGCGCACCGAGTAACTCCGCACAGCGTTTCGGGTCCAGGGGATCTCGCGCCACGACATCCTTCCTCTGCGGGGTCGCATATCACTCCCGTGATTGTATCACAAAATCGCGATTGACACCCACCCCGACTTCGGCTACTACCCCGCTCACTGAACGACGTGCAAGCCAAATTGAGTTTGCGAGCGACGCGGGTCATTGCGGGGCCGTGATCGCTCGGTGATGCGTTCTCTTCATGGCAGGGAGAGAAGGGGGAAGCACGGGCACGCGACCATTTTTTGGTCGCGTGTCGGTGTTTACAGACATGGGTTCGGAGCCGCTCATGATCCACCGCGAAACGATCGAACGCTACCCCGGTACACTCGCCGAACTCGCCGACGACCTCAGCAATCTGCGGTACGATGCGCTCGCTCAATTCCTGCAGCTCCTCGCCAAAAAACTCGAACGCGACGCGAAGGCCGACGAGAAACGTGGTCGTCCGCAACTCGCCGGGTCGCTCCACGATGCGGCGATGCACACGAACGACGCGGCGAACAGCATCGAAGCCGCCTGGCAGATCAGCGAACCGTTCATGTGACACGCAAATCACCCTGAATCCGCCATCCTGTTTGCAGAAATATCGCCATGATAACTTGCCATTTCGCCATGTCGCTTATAAGATGGCGTCATGGAAGAAACTTCGCTGACTCTGGTCGAGCTTTCCGAAGCGTCCGGGATCGAATCCCGGACGATCCGCAGTTACATTGAACGCGGGCTCCTATCGGGTGCTGAGAGTCGTGGGCGGGGTGCGGTTTACACGAACGAACACCTCACGCGACTTCGCGTCATCCAGGCTCTTCGGCGAGCGCGACCCAATATTCAACTTAGCGAGATCCGGCTGCTGTTTCAGCAACTATCCCCCCAGCAGATTCGGAATCTCGCGTCCGGTTCCCTGACCGCGAACACTGGCTCGCTCTCTCCGCTCCCGGACAACGCAGACACACCGTCTGACCCCTCCGAAACATCCTGCCGCAGCTCGCCGCAATCGGAGCAGACGGAAACACCCCACGACGAGGATCAGGCGAACCAGTTCGTTTCGACTCCACAGCCTCTGCCCGAACAACTCACCGCTGTCCACAGACTCCTACTCGCGCTCCGGCAACTTGCCGAACCGACGCCAACGGTTGTGAGTTCAAAACTGGAGACCTGGCACCGTATTTCGATCAACGCCGACATCGAACTGTTGATTCGCGCGGAGTTCGGCCCCGATCAAGTGGCAGCATTCCGGGAAGTAGCTGACTTGCTCCGCCATCTGCTGACTCGGTCTGAACTGCCCGTTCACCAGGGAGGAGAGTGATCCAATGAATCCGACCGACGCGAATCCCGACGAAACTCCGATCATCAATGCCGAAGCCCTCTTCGGTGACCGTGAGGCTCTGGAACTTCATCAACTGCAAACGCTGGAGTGGATGGTGACTCCTGCGCGGAAACGTGGCCCGTCCGATACCTCGGACGAGGCGACTCCTCATGTTCCGCTGCCGGAATCCTGGATCCTGACGCGCGGGATCGACCGCTATCCGTGGCAGGACGAGTGCATCGCGAAGTGGCTCGACAGCAAAGGCAAGGGGACCGTCAAGGTTGTGACAGGCGGGGGCAAGACACTGCTTGCGCTTTCGATTGCAGAACGCGTGCAGAACGTTCTCGATCACGAACTACGCCTCGTGATTGTGGTGCCGACGATTGTGCTCATGCACCAATGGCACGACGCCCTCGTCGAGCACGGCAACCTCCCCACCACTGCCATCGGTCGGCTTGGGGGTGGCTACGACGACGACCTCGACGACAACCAGCGCGTGCTGATTGCGGTGCTGACATCGGCCAGCAAGCAATTGCCCAAACTTGTCAGGAAGGCGAAGGTGGGCCAGCATCTCATGCTCATCGCAGACGAATGCCACCGGACCGGAGCCAAAGAAATGGCTGAGATTTTCAATACCGAACGGAGTTGGTCACTTGGACTGTCCGCCACTCCCGAGCGGGAAGAGGACGAGGACTACGACAATTCCCCCACGGGAAAAGCACTCGGGCCGATCATTTTTGAGTTCAACCTGGCCGATGCGATCCGAGAAGGTTTGGTGCCGAAATTTACCATCAACCATTTCGGGCTTCACATGACGACCGAGGAGCGGTCGCGTTATGAAGCACTCTCGCGTTCGATCACCGACTCCATGTCAAAACTGCGTGGAATGCGGGACGAGCATTCGGATGGCGACTTCTTCAACTGGGTGCGAGGGGTGGCCAGCCGCAACAAAGGCGAACTCGGTGGGATAGCGATTAGGTTCATCGCGGATTCGAGCAAGCGACGAGAACTTCTGACTCACATGCGTGCCCGGAGTGAGGCAGCGGAAAAACTGATCCAGAAGGAATTCGCATTCAATCCAGACGCCCGCATCATCCTGTTCCACGAAAGCATCGAGGAGGTTGGGCAACTCTTCCTGCGACTCCGGGCTCTCGGCTATCCGGTAATAGCCGAACACAGTGACCTGCCCAACGCACTTCGGGAGAAGGGGTTGGAGCACTTCCGGAAGGGGCGAGCGAAAATCATCGTCTCGGCCCGCTCGCTGATCGAGGGATTCAACGTACCCGCCGTAGATGTGGGCATCATTGTCGCCTCTTCCGGTTCAGTCCGGCAGCGAATCCAGAGTTTGGGCCGCATGCTCCGACGGCACCGGGGACCGTCGGGGGAAGAAAAAACGTCCTGCATCCACGTGCTCTATGCCGCCAATTCATCTGAAGAGAACCTCTATGGAAAGGTCGATTGGAACGAAACAACCGGTGTGGATCGGAATCGATACTTCCTGTGGAACATCGTGGACGAACCGCTCACGAAGGATGGCCCCCCGAAGACACCCCTGCCGACAGAGACGCAAATCGACCCCGACACCCTGAAGCCGGGCGACAAGTATCCCGGCCAGTATGAGGGTATGGAACTCAGTTGTGATACGCGGCGAAACGTGAGGGACGCGGGGGAACGTTACGCGCTCGATACGGGGGCACTTGCAGACGCGGTGCTTGCGGTCAAGGGATCGAGCGGGCGGTTTCGCATCACGCCGAAGCGTCACTTCGTGCTGGTGCGTGTCTCGATCGGAGAGGATTGGGAAACCGTCTTCGTCACAAAGCTCAACGAACCACTTCGGTTTGCGGATTCAAAGATGATCGCCGGCTCGTCCGCGGCTGACGCCGTCCTGTGGCAGACGAGTGCCATTACCGGCGATCCGTATCCGTTCGGTGGACTTCCGGCACTTGAAAGTGACCTTCGATTCAAGCTCAAATCCGGCGGGATGATCGCAAAGAAAATCCGCGGTGGCGAGTTGTACGCTCGCTCTGCCACCAGGGCGAAAGACCCCGAGAAGGGTGCGGATGCAGAACGTCTGATCGCCGCGATCAGGACGCTCCAGAGTGCGAGCCGGAAAATCGGCAAGTTTGAACTGAACGAAGCCCTTCACGTGTTTTATCGAGAGGGCGGACAGTTGTTCTTCATCACGGCCCTGAACAAAGGCCTGGAGTTTCCAACCGACCCAACGAACACCCCGGAGCCGCAACCATGAGTGCCCCTGTTTCGCGATTCACCGCCTGTGCGCTGACGGAGTGGACCGGACGTTATGCCCGGATCACGGGAGATCGATCCGTGTTCCATCTTCAGCAGGTGGCCGACAGGTGGTGGCCTGTAGTTCTGTGGGAAACCGCCGAAGGGAGGGCTACTTGTGCGGCGGTCGATTGCCCCGCCGCGCGGGAGCTGGCGAAGGCCGTCTCACATGCGAAGTGCGCCGCAGGTGGTAGTGGGGGTGGTGCCTTCGTCATCAATGAGTTCGGCCAGGTCCTGGTCCCGGCGAGCGACGGGCGGGGACGGTGCTATCTGGCCGGACGGCTCGATCAGTTGTTCCTGTTCGAGAACCCGTTCTCACCGAAGGAGCCGGTCAACCTCGCTGCCAACGGATGCTTGAGGAACGGTGACGTATGGCCATTACCATACGTCGGGGTACCCTACAATCTGCATCGCGCTGGCAAGGTCTACTTTTTCAAGCAGGATAAGGACGGAGGGCGGACATTACACCCGCCGAGGCAGGACGCTGAATTAATTCAGGCGATTCGGAAGGTCCGACCACGCGGACCGGTGCGGTTCATCGTCAACCCCGCCGGGTTGGTCCTGACGCGGCGACCGTCTGATGGTGGCGCGCACGCCGAAGAATCGTGGCAACCTGTGTTCGTCGGTTCTATCTCTACTCACCTTTGGTTCGAACAGGAGTGACTTGATGAGCTTCAAACTGTTCTCCGGCAACTGCCCCAGAAACGTCTCGAAAGACGCGAAATACAGTGTCCGCACTGGGAACGGTAAGTATGTCGTCGGGCTGATGTATCATGCTGACGAAGGCGAGCGCTGGCATATGACGACGGAAGACCATCCCGACCTGGTCGAGATGGTGAACGCGGTGAAGACGACGCACGGCACGGCTCCCGGCGGTCCGTTTTACATTAACGAGTACAAACACGTCATCGTCCCCATCGGGGAGTCGGGACTCTACTACCTCGCCGGTCGTTACGAGCGAGTGCTCCACTTCGACTTCGAGGGCAATCGCATCAGCGGTGAACCGGTGAACTCGCACGGTGCGCCTCTGATCCTGGGCGATCAGTGGACCGGTCCACACGCCGGTATCCCTTACGTCCTCTCGGCTGGCGGGAACGACATCTACTACCGTTCGCGACCCCGGCCAAATGTGACCACGGACGTACTGCTCAGTTCAAAGCGGGGCAAGGCAATCGCCTCGCAGATTGCGCGGATGCTGGCGGTGCTGAAAGGGCCGAGTGGTGGGCGGGTCTACGTCAACGAGTTCGGAGTTGTGTTCAGCCCGGTGAGCGACGATAATGGCATGAACTATGTCTACTTCGGCCAGATTAGTATGGACGCCTGGTTCCCAGATCCGACCGAGGTCTTGTAGACGGTGCCTGCATCCTGCCACGGATGGGGCTGCGGATTGGAATAAACTGGAGGCACGGATGCCTCCGACTTCCGGCCACCGTAAAGTCATCCGAACCAAAGACACAACAACGCACCTCGGCGAAGGTGGGGTGCCGTTCGCCTCTTTCACACAACGCTCACATTTCGGCCCGCGATGTGTTATCCTTTTCTTCACTTTCTCTCACGGAGAATTCTCATGCTCATCCGAACTTTCATCGTCGTATTATCGTTCACGTTCGGCGCAGTCCTTTGCCCCGATGTGGGAAGCCGAACGAGCGAAACAACTGGATGGTAAATGGGTTGCGGTCGAGGGACGACTTGGAACGGTTGCGTTCACGAAGGAACAATTTGCGAAAACGCATTTCGCGGCGAACTACATTCAGATCGAACCGTTCGGCTCCGTGACGATCCACATGTTCCCGATCGGTGCTTCTGTGGGAGTATCCGTTCAACCTGGCGTTCGGTCTCGCACGGCCGAAAAGCTGGGACGCCGCGAAGGAAGCCCCCTATGTCCTCGTTACATTCAAACGCGAGAAGAAGTGATCACTTTTTCTCGGGCGCATGAACCCACAGATACGGCAGCGATTCATCGAGATCTGCAAGTTTAACCCTTGCGGTGCGCACCACTTCGGGCATCGTTTTCGTCCGACCGACGATGCGGAACGGTGCGTTGATTCCGCCCTTGTCTGCGACGAATTGCAGCGTGATGATCTTCGCGTCCGATTTTGTGACCGTTGCTTTCACCCCTTCGGGAAGTCCCTCGGCGGTCAATGCGATGTCACCCTTGAACCCGTTCGTCGGCACGATCGTCACCGGAATTTCGAGCGGTTTGCCCGGCGTGATCGTGAACCGATCCGATGCAACCGTCAACGCGAAATCGGGTTGAGGCACGGCCACTCGTAATCGATAAACGAATCGCGATCCGCCTTCGCGATAGTGATCGCTCACTTCGATGCGATACACACCGTCGGCGGGTGGCTGGAACGTCAGTTTCGTATCCTGATCGAGTGCGGACGGCTCCGCGCGCTGGAGCACTTTGCCGGTCGTATCGAGGATGCGAAGAACGGGTGTCAGCGACAATCCGATCGTTCGTGACTCGATCTCGATGAGCAGCGGTTGTCCCTTCTTTGCGACGAACGGGAACACGTTCATCGCATTCGATTTGTCGATCCGTCCGGTGAGCGAAAAAGGCGTGGCGAGCGGTTCCGTTCGTTTCAAAAACTCGGCATCGGTCGCGTTCCACGTCGCGTGTGGTTCGAGTCGCACTCCGATCGAATTCGGCAGTTTCGGATGAAACAGTGACACCACATTATCATCATCGGCAGTACCGACGACAGGTAATTGTTTTACATCGTCCGACAAATTCCATCCGACGATGTTCACAGGCGACGGTTTCACTTTCGTGACAGCGAGCGGCATAGCGTGATCGGCGAACGCTTCGCGAGAAAGTATCAACCGATATTGATACAGATCACCGCCCATGAATCGGATACTCGTATCGGGTTGCGACGGGAAGCAGAACACGCGAACAGTATACACGCCATCATTCGGCACGGTGTAAGTGATTTGTGGATCGAGGCCGTCGAAGTCGTGGTTCTGATCCAGGACGAATCCATCAGCGGACACGACCTGCAAAATTGCGTCCATCGGCGACCGCAGTACGCGATTCGCGAGCAGTGATGCGACGAGTGTTTGTCCCTTCTTCATCGGCATCGAGAACGAATCGACCTCGTTCGTCTTCGACAGTTTCCCGTTGATCACGCACGCGGGCACATCGATCTTTTGAGGAGACTTCTCCGCGATTTCGGGTAGGTTGCCGACGATGAACGGTCGAAGATTGCTCGCACCCTGATCGTTGAACGCTCGCAACCAGACGACTCCGGGTGACGCATCGGGTGCAATGCGAACAGCGAATTTGCCCTTCGTTTTCGACGGTTCGACGATCACGTTCGGCGACGAACTCCACACTTTCACGGTGTCGGTGGGAGTGAACGCGACATCGATCGTGGAGCCGCGTTGACCACCGGGCGGATCGAAGATCGTGAGCACCGGTGGGGCGGCGAGAAGCGGGAATGCGACGAGACCGAGGGCGAGGATGGACAGACGGCGGGTGAAGTTCATCCCATCATTTCCCGGATCGGGGTCGGATCACTGACGAGATGCGTCGGTCGGCCGTTCGGCATGTAGAGGATTTTGCCCGGATCGATGCCGAGTTTCGCGTACACGGTCGAGACGAAGTTTTCGGGTGACAACACCCGTTCCATCGCGGCGAAACCTTTCGGATCGGTCGAACCGACGACCAGTCCGCCCGGCGTTCCGCCACCCGCGAACAGCACCGACATCGCGTTCGACCAGTGATCGCGCCCCGAATCCTTGTTGATCTGCGGAGTGCGACCGAATTCGCCGAGCGCGATCACCATCGTCGTTTCGAGCATGCCGCGCTGATCGAGATCCTGAATCAGGGCCGCGACGGTCTGATCCCACGTCGGCAATCGTTTCTTCAATGATTCAAACAGCTTCGTGTGATGATCCCATCCGCCGTCGTAGAGCGTCACAAATGGCACGCCCGCTTCGACGAGTCGTCGCGCGAGCAACGCCCGCTGACCGAACGCATTGCGACCATACGTTTCGCGAATGCGTTCCGGTTCCTTGCGGATGTCGAACGCGGATTGTGCTTCCTTCGACGCCATCAACTCGAACGCCTGCTGATAGTGTTCGTCGAGCGACGCAGCGGGGTCGCCGACCTGCTTGTCGAGGTGCCGACGGAACTTATCGACATCGGTTCGCAGATCGCTGCGGTCCATGAATCGATCGTCGGTCAGTCCGCGTGGGAGGGCGACATCCCTGACGCGGAATTCGATGTTGTTCGGGTCTTCGGCGACGACGAACGGTGCAAACTTCGCGCCAAGGAAGTTCGGTCCGCCGGATCGCGACATGCTCGGCATGGTGAAGTAAGCGGGCAGTCCCGCCGGTGCGCCTTTTTCCGCCGCCGTGACCGATCCGAGCGACGGATGGTAGCTCACGAATGCCCCGCAACCGACCGGAATGCGAGGCGGTGCGCCGGTCATCATGTAGTGATTGCCGGCCCCGTGGTTGCCCTGATCGTGCCGGATCGAACGGATCAGCGAGAACTTATCGAGCATTCCGGCGAGGCGCGTCATGTGTTCGGAGAACTGGACGCCGGGCACTTTCGTCGCGATCGGCTTGAATTCGCCACGGATTTCGACGGGCGCGTTCGGTTTCGGATCGAACATTTCGTAGTGCGTCGGTCCGCCGTCCTGCCAGATGAGGATGCACGCCTTCGCAGTCGGTGCGAATTTGCCGGATTCGCTGCCGAGCGCGCGGGCGCGAAGGCTCGTCGCCAGTCCGCCGCCGAACAGCGTGCCGAGGCCCACCTGCAAACAATCGCGGCGCGTCACGCCGACACAGTTTCGATTCGCTGTCATTCCGAAGCCCTCATGATGAATGTAGTTTACTTCGGTTCGAGTGGAGAAGCCAGCGAAGAAATTCGGAAAAGCGACGGGAACTGGGAAACCGGGAGGATTGGAGTAGTTTCTGTTTGACAAAGGGCTACAGTCTCGATCAGATACAATGAAAAGGATTCGATGTTCGAGTCGCCACAATGTACAAGAAAAAGAAGTCGAGACTGAGCGGGAAGGAAGCGGTTGACGACGTGCCGAGTTGGGCGAAAGGAGAACGACCACTCTCGACGGAAATTGGGCGTGAATTCGCCGAACGGTTGCTCGATGACAAATATGGTGCCGGGAACTACCCAACAGGACCGGGCAGTGAGTTCAATAAAATCAAAAAGTGGGGCGATCGAGCATTTGAATGAGAAGGGGAAGCATCATGTCGAGCGTATTTGTGTTGCAGCATGTGCATTCGATGGACGACGGCACCGAGGACGTCAAGTTCATCGGCGTGTACTCCACACGCGAGAAAGCTGAGGTGGCGGTGACTCGTCTCGGTCGTGTTCCGGGTTTTTCGGACGCCCCGGACGGGTTCCATATCGACGAATACCGCGTCGATCAGGATCAGTGGGTCGAGGGGTATGTGATGCTCGCAGATGCGTAATGGACTGGAGTGTCCGATGAACGGCGAATTGGCGCATCCGGTGGGAAAGGTTGTCGGCAATGTTCGGATGGCTGTTCCGCAAAATGGTGACGCGAGAAGAGGCCGTCATAATGGCGACCGAGTTCCTCGCGGCAAACGGATGTCGGGTCATCGCATCCGAGGCGGATGCGGACATGGCAGGTGATGACATTCCGGTGATGTTCGTGACAGCCCACGTTCCCGGTCGGCGGTGGTATGTTGAGTTCGAGGAGGTGCATCCGCCGGGAATGTGGAAGAGCAATACCCGGATCATCGTCTACATCTGGGCGAACACGGGGCGGATTACTTTCGACCACTTTGAAGGTTGGTAGCGATCGAAGGATCAGTGTGTCGAAGGGGCGGCCACGCTCGCGGATGCGTAGTTGCTCCACGCGCTATCGTCTGAACTCGAAGGGCCGAGCCAGGGGAGATGCGGCGTGAACGTGGATGAGGCGGCCGAGAGACTGCGGCAGATGTTGCTCGATGCCGGATTCCAGCCGAATGCCCCCGATCCGGCTTTGGCATGGGAGGTGTTCAAGCGGTTCGTCGCCCTGCCGGTCGAGTCGTCGGGCGGTCGGGACTGTGAAGAGGTATGGTTTGAAGCGTGCGATGGTCGCTCTCAGGAGGGCTGGCCGGGGTACTTCGACTTCGTCCGGCAGTTTCTTCAGGACACCGAGCTTGGAAACGAGTTCCACGAGCAAATCACCGTTCACTTCACCTGTGAGCCGACTGCGTTGGTCGGAATTCCTGACGACAGGAGTTGCGGCGTGGACCTCACCAACTTGTCAGCATCCTTCGAACAGGTCGAGTCGTCGGAAGCGTTCCAAGCCGGGTTGCGGTTCACTGGTTGGTCGTTCGAGGTGCGGGTCGATGCGTGCTGAGCCTTTCACGACAAGCGACTGAGGGGGCAAATCGTGTGGAAAAAGCGGAAGTGCCTACCGATCGTGCTCGGCGTGCTCCTGCTGTTGTTGTCCATCGGCTCGTATGCCGCTCTCTCGCGGCGAGGCTACGCCGAAGCCGAACAATACCATATCCACGGGTTTTACTATTTCTCACCCGAAGACTCGGACGCATGGAGATTGAAGAATTACGGTTGCGCGTACCTGTTCTGGCCGATCAACGCTGCGGAACGGTGGCTCGGGTTGGGGCGGTTTCCCGCTTCGGAACCGCTCATGAGTTTCGTCAAGTGAGGAACTTCTCATGAAGTTGACTCCGGTCATCGATATCCTGCGGTTCGTCTCCATTGATGGAACGACCATCGTCCATATCACTCAGTCCCGAAGCAACCTCGGAACGTACTCCGACCCGCCGGTTGTGGAGGACATCCGAGAGGTGTGGGGAACCTGTCTGGACGACACCCCCGATTCCTTTCGTGAGATCGGCCAGCTACAGGATGTGCTCAGGACGATCGCTCCCAGGCAGATGGTCACCGCCGCAGCCACGGCATCGCCCAGACGATTCGCCGAAATGATTGCGTTCGCCCACGACCTCGGACTCGTCTTTTATGTTGCGAGTCGAGCCATGTGGCTGGTAGCCGACCACATCGCCGACGCACAAGGGTTCTGCGAGATCGAGGTTCAGGAGTAGGTATTGAACTTCCATACGATCCTGTCAACACACCTTTTTCGCGAGCAACGTGAGGCAGCAGGAATCTACCGCGTCTCGTATTCGCTCTCGGACTTCGCGATCCGGAGCAGAGTGCTTGTCGAGGGGGACACGGGATCGAACCGAACCGGGGATGGATCCTGAACGAGTGAAGGAGATATGATGAGAAGAGAAATAGCTTATCCCGGTTTGCGAACGCATATTCGGCGGTTCTTCAAGGGACACCGTCGGCAGGAGTACACCTACACCTGCGGTCCGGCCGATCGTATCCCGACCGATTTCCGTGTGGTGCGGGTTGCACCTGGGCCACGAACCGAACTCACCACTTACTTCTCGGTCGGGGCGTGGGAAGCGGTCGCAGAGGGTGACTGCGCGACGGAGTTCCTCGTATTGACCCAAATGCCGGAGATGAAGTGTATCGAACTGTTGGCGATGGTTGCATACTACCACAGGACGGAGGGGTTGGACGTCGGGCATACCTTCCCGCTCGGACACGGGTGGCTGAGTGGGAAGTGCGATCACTTCCTGGTTTGCCTGCCCTACCCATTCGGCCCGGAGCTCGAACTGTGCGACATGGGGGCTGACGGGCATGTCCGATTCCTGTGGCTGCTGCCGATCACAGCGGAGGAGAAGCGGTTCCGCCACGAACACGGTCTGGAGGCACTGGAGCAGCGGTTCGACGAAGCCAAACTCAACCACTCCTTCCCGTGGCGGGAGTCGGTTGAATAAATCACCAACTGGTCTGAAATGATCCGACTACAATTCGCAAGCATGTATTCTATCAACTGAAGACGAACCGAGGATCGGATGACTGCAGCGACGGACATCGTTAAGTGAAACACATCGAATCAGCTTTCGTCGGAGGAGATGTCCATGAGTGCGGCCGATAATTGGGCACGAGAGTTCTACAGCGGTATCTTCGTGGATCTCTGGCTGGGTGCGACCACAGAGCAACAGACACGCAGGGAGGCCGACTTCCTCGAAAAAGTGATGGGAATCCCCGCAGAGGCGAGCATTGTCGATCTGGCCTGCGGCGGGGGACGACACTCCATCGAACTGTCCGCACGGGGCTATCGATTGACCGGCGTGGACATCTCGCCCGAGTTCCTGACCGTCGCTCGGTCCGCCGCTGCGGAGCGGAACCTCGCGGTGTCGTGGGAACAACGCCCCCTCCATGACCTCCCCTGGGAGTCCGCATTCGACGGGGCCATCTGCATGGGCAACAGCCTCGGCGGTCTGGACGACGAAGCCACCGCCGCCGTCTTCCATGCCATCGCCCGTTCACTCCGGCCCGGCGGTCGGTTGGTCGTCGAAACGGGGTTCATCGCCGAATCCCTGCTGCCCCATCTGAAAGAACGTGACTGGGCACCGCTGGGGGATATCCTCTACCTGGCTTCCCGCAAGTACGACCCCGTCCAGGGCCGCCTGAACATCGATTACACGTTCATTCGGGACGGGCGAGCGGAGAAGAAATCGGCATTCGGTCGGATCTTCACATACCGAGAGTTCTGCCGACTCGTCGAAGAAGCGGGCTTCGAGGGCATCGAGGGGTACGCTTCCGTCGCTCAGGAACCGTATCGGTTGGGGTCGCCGAATTTACTGCTCGTGGCGACGAAGAAGGGGAGTTGACCCCGCGACTTCGCTCTGAAACTCGATGTTTCATCACCAGCCCGCGAAGTGTTCCGGTCCCGACAAATGTTCCTCGATGCGGAGCAATTGATTGTACTTCGCGAGCCGCTCGCTTCTCACGATCGAACCAATTTTAATCTGCCCTGCTCCCGTTCCGACGGCAAGATCGGCCATCGTGGTATCCTCCGTCTCGCCGCTGCGTGCCGACACGACGGTACGATATCCGTTCGCCTTCGCCTGTTCGATCACCGCCAGCGTTTCGCTCAGGGTGCCGATTTGATTCAGCTTCACGAGCACAGAGTTTGCAACCCTGTTCGCGATTCCATGCGCGACCCGATCGACATTCGTCACGAACAGATCGTCGCCGATGAGTTGCACACGACCACCGAGTTCGGATGTGAGTTCCCGCCACCCATCCCAATCGTCTTCGGCGAGTCCGTCCTCGATGCTCACGATCGGGTACGCATCGACCCATTGTCGCAATGTCTGAATCATGTCTCCCGATGTGAGTGATCGCGATTCTAAATGATAGAGTTCGCCGCGATAAAAATGAGTCGCTGCGACATCGAGTGCGATACCCGCTTTGATGCCGGCTTTGTGATACGCACGGACCAGAAACTCCAGTGCCTCCTCATTCGTCCGTAATCGCGGCCCGAACCCGCCCTCATCGCCGACTAGCGTCCCTTCATACCCGGCATCGCGTAACAGTTCACCGAGACATTGGTACACCTCCACCGTTTGCATAAGGGCTTCGGAATACGTCGTCGCGTGGATCGGCACGAACAGGAAGTCCTGCAATTCCAGGTTCCCGCCCGCGTGGAGGCCGCCGCTGATCATATTCACCATCGGCATCGGCATCTTCGGCGCGCGTCGAATCGCGAGGTGCATCCACAATGGAATTTCTTCGCACATCGCCGAAGCGTGAGCCGCCGCGAGCGATACGGCAAGCATCGCATTCGCGCCCAGGTGCGATTTGTTAGAAGTGCCATCGAGTGCGATAAGCATCGCATCGACATCGGCTAACGGTGTGCCAATGAGTTTCGGCGCGATGATCTCATTGACATTCCGCACCGCATGAAGTACACCCCGGCCGCGATAGCGTTTCGGATCGCCATCGCGCAACTCAAGAGCTTCGTGCTTCCCTGTGCTGGCACCCGATGGAGCGATGGCGCGAGCGAGATAACGATCTGCTGTGAGAATTTCGGCTTCGACGGTGGGGCGACCGCGACTATCAAGGACTTCGCGGGCATGTAATTCACGAATGATGGGATTACTCATGTCGGCATCCACGTTCGGAGTTCGGCGGTGTAGGTGTCTTCGCCATTATGCAAAGTGCCGGGCAACAAATCACCGAATGCGTTCGCTTCGATCACGAAATGTCGTCGATAGTTCGGCGTGAACGCGATATCGAGTCCCAATGCATGACAGCGCGGGAATAGAGCCGCGACCCGTCGCGCAGTGTCCAACATGGCATCCCACGACGAAACGGGAACGATTTCGCGAAGCGGTGCGACATCGGATCGACGATTGAGTAAATACAAATTCGTGATCGGCGATTGACTCATACGCACAATCGGGTGACACGGTTCCCCGCCGATCGTGACGATTCGCAGATCGAACGTGTGATCCTGAAACCCCGCCTTCGGGATCCATTCCTCAACGTGAACGCCGTGCGGAATGAGCCAATCAAACAGTGTTCGCACGTCGTCGAGCGATTCATACGTGCGCAATTTGCGTGAATTGTAGAATCGTCGTTCGCCATCGATCGCGACCATTTCGACGGTCGTGACGGCGCGTTGACCGAGTGGCCCGACCGCATACGCGACCACGCCCGTCGCAGCGGAACCCCAAGCGAGTTTCACGAACGCCCGACCGTGCGGGAGCATACGTTGTTGTAGTTCGTCGAACGATGTGATATTTCCCAACGATTCCGCGATCGGAATATCGTGTTGAGCGAACAGAGAGTGCGACAGTCGTTTATCGAAAAGCGTGATCACTTCAGCGGGATGAGCGAACCAACGCACATTCGGGATGTGTTGGAGTCGTTGCAGGAGTGAATGAAATCCATTGGACCATGCACCGAGATTCCACAATCGTCCGCGATCGAACGCGGGCGGAGGTTCGCCCCCGCCCTGTTCGATGAGCAAGCGTTCGACATCGAAGTTTCGTCCGGGTGATTCGAGGCGAACATCGCCCGATAATTGGTTCGCGAAGCGGTCGAAATCGGAGAGTAATTGCGTCCAGGTGATGACGTGAGTGGACACATGACCGAGACTCGCGAGAGCGGCCTGAATGTGGGCGACACGGGGACAATCGGTGTGACCGATGACAATCATCGCTCACCGACGGCGCGAAACCCGGTTTGGAACCCCGCAGGGGTGGCATAACGTAGCCTGGGGTGGGAACCCCAGGTGCTCACGCGATGACACGGATTCCGCGCATTCGTCACGCACCTGGGGTTCACACCCCAGGCTATGTTATGCCACTCCTGCGGAGTTCCGAACATCGACATTTTTTACTCCGCCGCAACAATGCCACGATACTCATCGTTGGGATCATGCTCATCCGACAGATCGACGGGAGTCTCGATTGCCCGGATTTTCGCCATCCCCTCCGCCGAGATGTAATGGTGATGCAGATCCAGACGTTCCAGTTTTTTCAATCGATCCGTTTGTGACAGCAGGTGTCCGACGCCCACATCGCCGATATTGCTGTTCGACAGATCGAGGACGCGAATCTCATCGAGAATCGGTGCCTGGATCAGCGATTCGCACAGCATGTCGATGAACTCATAGTTCCGCAACGCCAGCGTTCGGAGTTTCGGGAACGGATTGTTCGTGAGGAGCGGGGTCAGGAACGAGGGGGGCACCGCACCATAATTACTATCCCCGAGCCATAACTCCAGATGTTCCAGGTTCGGCAGCTTCGCGGCGAAGACGTCGCGCAGTGGATCTTCCGGCAATCCACCCGACTCGACGATCAGCGAGATCAGATTATCGTGCGACAGATCCGTGAATCGTAGTCCGTTCGCACCACGAACTCGGAAATGCTGCAACTCCGGGTACGCATTCAGTAACGGCGACATGTCGCTCTGATTGATCCACGAAATCTCATGTTCTTCTCGAAGAATGTCGCCGAAAAACAACGCTCGAAGATGTGGCATCCGTGGTTGAGCCTCCGCCAACATGCGCACGACATCGGCGGAATCGCCATCGTACATTTCGTTGTTCCACGTCCCAACAACGAGTCCGACGATTGGGTGAACAGTTGGGTCGCCGAGGAATCGTTCGAGCAATTCTTCAAAGTCGTCGTCGGCATCGTAGTCGAAACTCCCGATGCGGTAGACGCACGAACCCGGCGGTTCGGTCGCACCCGTATCCTCGTTGTAATGCACGATCCGTTTGCCCGCGAACGAGTCCGCGTAGTTTTCGATCGACATTTATCTCTCCTGAGAATTATTCCGATGCCACAATGTAACGATCTTCGCCATCACCCTGAAGTTGTTCGGAGACATCGACCG
>Ga0105044_10005577_pt1 | contig 17306 bp, 16 predicted proteins | sample MAT01_FD_78092 | JGI IMG/M metagenome (GOLD analysis project Ga0105044, IMG submission 78092) | Freshwater microbial communities from Lake Fryxell liftoff mats and glacier meltwater in Antarctica - MAT-01 | ecosystem: Environmental > Aquatic > Freshwater > Ice > Liftoff microbial mat | place...
ATATTTCTATGCAGGCGGTCGGGAATGACAATGCGGGGGACTCGCTTGCTCGAAGTCTGCTTCTGACTTTATGATATTTCTATGCAGGCGGTCGGGAATGACAATTATAGAGAGTAAACTGTGTCTATGCTGGCGGTCGGGAATGACAATTTGAGAGCAATTACTTTAACGATTATTTAAACTCATAGACTTTCATATTTCGATTAGAATATTTATTTTTGATTCCCAAAGTTAATAAAATATTTCTTAATTAAACTAAACCTAATGAAAGTTAAATTCTTAGTAATGGCTTTTGCACTTCTGTTTGCATTTTCTTCAGGCATTAATGCCAAAAATGATCCTGCAAAAATTAATGTAAATAATTCCGGCATGCAGTTCGGGATTGGTGATATAATGGGACAACTTATAGGAGGTCTTAAGACCAATTCTTTCTCCGACGGAAAGACCGGAAAGAATGATCTGCTGGGTATGATCGGCGGTATCGGATCTTCGGATTATCTGAAGTATGCAAGTCTTGCCGGTTCGCTGGCTGGTGCTTTAAAAGGATCTGCTTTTCTGCCGGACTGGGCGAATCAAAAAGACGGGATCCTTGATAAACTTCAGACAGCAGGAAACATAGCTGATGTTGCAGGTGGAGTTTCGGGTATACTTGGATTTATAAATCCAAAATCTTTCAAAAGCAAAGGTAAGCAAAGTTCACTTATCACAGCTCTTGGTTTGCTCTCAAAATTTAAATAATTTTTTTTAGAAGACCGTCGTAATAAGACTGCGGCGGCTTCTTTATTATCCATTAAAACTGTAATGTCTAACTTAGTTTGAGTGTGTTGGGTGAGGTAAGTGAGGTAAGTTGGGGCTCTATTTGCTTTCAATTGCCTTCCCATACAATCTCATGTACTCATTTGCAGAATGTTTCCAGGAGAAATCTTCTTTCATTCCGCGTTTCATGATCTCTTTCCATACCTTTACATCTTTGAACATATATACCGCTCTTTCAATGGTCGAGTAAAGAGCATAAGAAGTAAAGTCCTTGAATGAAAAACCGTTTCCATTTTCATCAGTCTCGTGATAATCTTTAACCGTATCGGCAAGACCGCCTGTCTTTCTAACGACAGGAACAGTACCGTAATTCAGGCAGTACATCTGGTTAAGTCCACAGGGCTCATACTGTGACGGCATCAGGAACATGTCACAACCGGCAGTAATGTAATGTGCCAGCCGGTTATTGTATCCGATATATGCATTTAATTTTTCCGGATACTTCTCTGCAAGCTGTTCGAAAAAAGTTTCGGTTCTGTCATCACCGCTTCCGAGAATTATCCACTGAACCGGAAGACTCATCAGTTCATCAGCGATCGGAAACATAAGATCAAATCCCTTCTGTCCTGCAAATCTCGAAATGATACCTATGACCGGAACATCTTCCTGATAATCGAATTTTGCTTCCTTCACAAGATCCATCTTACACTTCCTCTTATTCTTCAGACCTTTGAACGTGTACCGGAACGGAATAAACTTATCTGTCTCTGGACTCCAAATTTCACTATCAATTCCGTTCAACACACCATAAAGATCATCTTTCCTCAACTCAAGTATCCCTTCCATGCCCGCCCCGAATTCCTCTGTCTGAATTTCCTCAGCGTATGTCGGACTTACAGTAGTTATAATTTCAGAAAAAAGAATTCCCGCTTTAAGAAAGCAAAATGTGTTGTCAAGTTCATAAGATCCGCCGGGATAATATTCTGAATAGGAAAGCCCCGCATTATGAACTGACATTCCTGAAAATCTTCCCTGGTAACCTATGTTATGTATTGATAAAAGTGTTTTAGTATTTTCAAAAAGCTTATCCCATTTATAATTCGTCTTAAGATAGACGGGTAACAGACTTGTCTGCCAATCATTGCAATGAATAATATCGGGAGCCCATTTCATTCGCTGAAGAGTTTCGATCACAGCAAGCTGGAATAGAATGAACCTTTCATCCTCATCGGGATCATTTGTATAGGGCATCTCGCGGTCAAAATATTTTGGGCAGTCAATAAAGTAAACATCGACGGAAGTATCGGGAAGGATTGCGTGCATCAGATTAAATGTAACTTCATTATCACCAATGCGGATGGGAATGTCTTTGAATTCTTCGAATGGTTTTATGTTATGCTGTTCGGTCTTGATACCGCTGTACAATGGCAGGAATAATTTTACGACACAACCTTCCTCTTCAAGTGCCTTCGGCAGCGAACCCACAACATCTCCGAGTCCGCCTGTCTTTACATACGGAAAACATTCTGAAGCAACAAAAGCTATTTTCAAATTTTTATGATTTTTTCTGAAACGCTATTTATCTAAAAGTTTTTGCAGATCTCTAATTGCATGACAAATCTAGTTAAACTTTGTTGCCAGTACATACGGCAGCATCTTTCTCCACGTCGGCCAGTCATGCGGAACATCTTTGCCCCAAAGTTCGAGATCATTAGGAATATTCTTACTGTTTAATATTTCAGCCAGTGTTTCGGATGCCTGAGGATTTTCATAACTCCCCTGTCCGGTAAGAATATGAATGTGTTGGCTTTTTCTGAGCTCATTTAAAATATTTTCATCGGTGAGGTTTGGAAGGTAAGCAACAGGTGAATTGAAGTAACATGTTTCATCAAAATAACCTTTTGAATAATCCTGAAGGTCATAAGATCCGCTCATCGCAATTGTGCCGGCGAAAAGGTCAGGTCTTCTGAAAAAATTATTCGCGCTGTGAAGAGCACCAAGTGATGCACCGGAAGTGTAGATCGGCACTTCACCGTTACAGTCCTTAATTATAAAAGGCACAACTTCATCGGTCACGTAATCATTGAACTGCTGGTGTCTGACTGCCTTATCTCTCGGATGCATTTCATCGTTGAGCCAGCTTTCGCTGTTGATGCTATTGATGGAATAAACTTTGCACTTGCCCGCTTCGATGTATGGCTTCAATTCATCAATGAGTAAAAACATTTCGTATTCAAGATAATCCGCCGCTGCAGTTGGAAACAGCAACAGTGCAAATCCATAATCACCGTAAGCAACAATATCCATTTCCTTTTGTAAATTCGGGCTGTACCACTTTGAAATCTCTCTTCTCATTTGGTTATATTTTTTATTTAGTTAAATTTTTATTGGGAAAATGTAAAATACTGATTCTGAATTTAAATTATAAGAGATTTAGTTTGGATTTCACAAGTTACAAACACATCAATCCAAAATAAGGAAAAACTTGCCATGAATTTCATGAAGCATTACGAATTAAAATATTACCACTAATTTCAACTTTTAACTTTTAACTTTCAACTTTCAACTTTCAACTTTCAACTTTCAACTTTTAACTTTTAACTTTTAACTTAGAAACAGAAACCTACACATAAAATAATTTTCTGTTTTGCTTTGTCAGTGAAGTACAATACTTTTGTAAGTCAGAAAAAGTTTGACACTGTAAAACAATTTAATTAATTTTATAAAAATTTAAAGAAGGAGTTATACTATATGAACGCTGCTCATCTGCATCTTGTGTTAAATCATTTCCCTGTCATCGGATCCGCCATTGCTATATTTGTCCTGCTGATCGGCATACTAAAGAGAAGCGACGACATAAAAAAAGTCAGTCTTATGATACTTGTGCTTACTTCTCTTATCACGATACCGGTCTATCTCTCAGGAGAAAAGGCGCAGGCAAAGATCGAAGGGAATTACGAAGACGTGGATGAAGATTTCATTGATGCCCATGAAGATTTTGCGCTCTATAGTTTTATTGTAATGGATATCGCCGGAGCTTTTGCCATTATTGCATTATTCGCTTACAGAAAACCAAAGACACTTCCGAAGTCAATAGCATACGCTTTACTTCTGATACTTTTAATTTCCAACGGAATGATGGCATACACCGCTAACCTCGGAGGTAAGATCCATCACCCGGAAATACGTGAAGACAGAATGCCGTGGGAGTCTGCTGCCCCGGAGAAGTGAGACTAGGTAAGTATAAAGTTGAAAGTTTATAAAGTTGAAAAGTTGAAGTAGAAAGTTTTGAAACTTTCAACTTTTAACTTTTAATTTTATCTGCAATCTTTCCAAGGATTGAGAGCATGTCATCCGGCAGTTCGGATTCAAAAAACATTTCTTCATTGCTCCGTGGATGAACAAACCCAATGATCTTAGCATGCAGCGCCTGACGCGGCATCTCTTCGAGCAGGTTTTTTATCTGCGCTTTCTTACTCGCTGTAAGATTTGGAGCGTGATGATCACGACCTCCGTAAGTTTCATCTCCGAAGACAGGATGTCCCGCGTGTGAAAGATGAACACGTATCTGATGTGTCCTGCCGGTTTTTAAATTTAATTTTACAAGTGAAAGATAATCAAACTCCTCAAGTACTTCGTAATGTGTGATCGCGGTCTTGCCTCCTTCGGCAGTATCCTTAAGCACAGCAACTTTCTTACGGTCACGTTTGTCCCTTCCAAGCTTATTTATGATCTCACCTTTTTTCTTTTTTAATTTTCCCCAAACGATGGCATTATACTCGCGCTTTATGGTGTGATTAAAGAACTGTTCGGAAAGTTTTCTGTGAGTCAGTTCATCTTTTGCAATTACAATTAATCCCGAAGTATCCTTATCAAGGCGGTGAACTATCCCCGCTCTTTCAAAACCGTTCAGGCTGGAAAGAGAATCATTCTTCTGCTGCGCGTAATACATTATCGCGTTGACAAGTGTGCCGCTGTAATTTTTATAGGCAGGATGAACGACCATTGACGGAGGTTTATTAATCACCATCAGATATTCATCTTCAAATACTATGTTGAGAGGGATGTTTTCCGGAACAATATCTTGCTTATCAGGATAATCGAGCTCGATCTCAATTTCATCTTCCGGCTTTACAAGGTAATTTGACTTTACCAGATCACCGTTTACGGTAACGTAACCAAGGTCTATTGCCTTCTGAACCTTTGTCCGGGAAGCGTTCTCGATAAAGTTGGCTATGTATTTATCAATTCTTTGCTTTGTTAATACCTGCGGAACTGTGAACGAGTAATTTTTTTGCATCAGTAAATTCTTTTCATTTAAATTTTAAGTTTACACTGTAATTTTAATAAACTTTTTTTATTTTATAGCAACCTCAAATAAAACTTTACTAACAAAGCTATAAGCTGTTTATTTTTATGAAATTTAAAAAATTGAATGATGCAAAACAAATTCATTTTTAATACTGTAAAATGTTTTTTACATGTGTTTATAATAATCTTAGCTATTTCCTTTTCGAATATATTTAACGGATGCTCCGGCTCCGAAGAAGAAGAAATAGTTGATCAGAGAGAAAAAGACTCGATACTGGTTTATACAAATTTACAAAAATCATTTGCGTATTACAAAAAAGCTCTTGAATATAATGAATCAGGTAACGATCAAAAAGCCTCTGAATCTTTTGAATCTGCGCTAAGATCAATTGATGATGTAAGCTATGATATCATCGCCGGAGCGGGAAATTATCTCTGGAGAAAAGATTACGAAGAACTAACCAAAGCAATCGTTCAGGATTTCCTTATCACGCAAAAAGAAATATCCGAAAGCAGTCTTGTGTTTAATTATGCCAAGAGAGTTCCCATAACTTATGAAAAGATCGAAATTGTTAAAGGTGACAGAGAACCGCTGCCTGACGGAAGCGACATTCCGCTCATTCGTAACTCCGCAGTGGATGAATACATAGAATTCTTTTCAAAGACAGACCGCGGACGTACCTTCATCGATAAGTGTCTTTACCGTTCGGGAAAGTTTTTCCCCTTAATGAGAAAGATACTTAAGTTTAATAATGCTCCCGAAGAACTTATTTATTTATCCGTTCAGGAATCAGGTCTAAATCCGACCATAGTTTCAAGAGCAGGTGCAGTCGGACTCTGGCAGTTTATGCCTGCCACCGGATACGCATACGGACTCGGACAGGATGAATACCTTGACGACAGAAGGGATTTTGAAAAGTCCACCGATGCAGCTGCAAGACACTTAAAGGACCTTTATAAAACTTATGATGATTGGTATCTGGCTTTTTGTGCATACAATGCAGGACCGGGCAGAGTAAATTCTGCAATCAGAAAAAGCGGGTCGAGAGACTTCTGGAGCCTTCGCGGTTATCTTCCCAGAGAAACAAAAAATTATGTTCCGTCTATCATTGCTTTATCATTTGTTTTAAGAAACCCGGGAGAATATGGTTTTAATGATATTGAGTATGGCAATCCGGTTGCCTTTGACAAGGTTAATATCAAATCATCGCTTACCCTTCAGAGAATTGCCGAACTTTGTGAATCAGACATTGAAACCATACGCGAGCTGAATTCCGAATTAACTAATGATCAGCTTCCCTCTTATGATGTATTTTATCAATTGAGAATCCCTCACAACACATACAAAAAATTTACGGCAAATTTTGAGAAAGCAAACGATATAGACAAAAGCAGCGGAGTTTCACCTGAGTTTGCAGGTACTGAAGTTTCCCAGTTTACAGGATCCGTTGACTTTGCGGGATACAAAGTTTCTGATTACGAACCGTCTGATGTCAAAAAGATCGGTAGTAAGGATAACCTCATGCGTGTTGAATATGAATATAAATCCAAGGACCTCTTAAGCGCCGTTGCAGTATTTTATGATGTCCGCCCTGTCGAGATCAGATTATGGAATAATATAAACTATGGCAACCTTCCAAATGAGAAACAAAAGCTTGATATTTTTCTGTCAGAAGAAAAGTATCAGAGACTTTTCGGAATAAAAGATGACGGAGCAGGTGAAGACCTTGTTACTGAAGACATAATTACAAAAGTACCTGTGACCGGTACATTTGAAGACATAGGAAAAAATTCGACAGAGAATACAACTGAGACCGGCAATGACAATACCAACAATAATTCCGACACCAAAGAAAATACAACGACAACTACACAGGAGCCGGTAATTGAGAACAACACTTCAACAACCACCGGAACCGTTACTGAGGCAGTCACCACTCCTGTTGAAACTGAAGCAACCGAAGAGGTTGAAGAAGCCACGGAAGAGGTTGTATATGTAGAGACGAAGACTGCTCCTGAAAAGAAGAATGTTACGGGTAAAACATATACGGTATCAGAAGGTGATAATCTTTCCGGCATAGCGAAAGAGCACGGAGTTTCACTTGCAGAACTTAAGGAATGGAATGATCTTCAGACTGATAAGATAATGGTCGGACAGAAGCTGAAGGTCGGATCATCACCGGAAAAAAAATCAGCTAAGACCTCCACCCATACAGTTGCAGAAGGTGAGAATCTCACAATGATAGCAAACGAATACGGAATCTCGCTGGACGAACTGAAGGATCTCAATGATCTCGACAATGATAAAATAATGGTAGGACAAAAGCTTGCTGTTAAGAAAACCGTTACCGAAAAGAGAAACAACGTTAAGACCTCCGGAGTAAAGAAAACCTATAAAGTAAAGAAGGGTGAGACACTGGCTTCAATAGCGGATGCCAACGATCTTTCTGTAAGTGATATTATGTCCTGGAATAATCTTGAAAGCGATAAGATAATAATTGGTCAGGTATTAAAGCTTTACAAACAGGAAGTGAAGCAAAAAGTAAGAAAAAAGAAAAAATAGATTTCGTAAATCAAGTATATATATTCGTCCAAAATAAGAAAAAAACTTGCCACGAATTTCACGAATGATCCCAAATTAAAAATATCATCACTAATTTTAAATCAGAAATATTACCAAACAGATTGAATTTAAATTTTTCAAAAACATTTTGGGCGGCAATGCCAAGTAAATCAATATTTTGCTTTAATATACATTGTAAGAAAGAGTTAGAAAAATTATATTTGTAAATTCGCTGGCATAGCTCAGCTGGTAGAGCAGCTGATTTGTAATCAGCAGGTCGGGGGTTCAAATCCCTCTGCCAGCTCAATAGAAAATACCCTGTAGAGTAAGACTTTACAGGGTCTTTTATTTATACTATAGTTTTTATTAAAACTAATTGGCTACGATTAATAAAGAAATAAAAAATATTTTCCCCTCCGTCGGGAAATAAATTTAATTACGGATGACCGCTTCCGCCGGCAGCTCCGTATATCTGACCGGATGAATAACTAGCTTCATTATCTGCAAGCTGAACGTATATGGATGCAAGTTCAACAGGTTGTCCAGGTCTTCCCATTGGAGTATGTCCTCCAAACCCGGCAATCGTCTCCTGGGTTGCTCCTCCACTTATCTGAAGTGGTGTCCATATCGGTCCCGGTGCAACTCCATTCACCCTGATACCCTTTGGACCAAGTTGTTTTGCTAGGGATTTTATATAATTAGTTGTCGCTGCTTTGGTCTGGGCATAATCATAAAGGTCAGGTGAAGGATCAATTGCCTGAACGGATGTTGTGCCTAGAATAACTGAACCGGGTTTCAAGTAAGGCAACGCAGCTTTGATGATCCAGTATGGTGCATAGACATTGGTTTTCATTGTTGCATCAAATTCATCGGAAGGCAAATCAAGTATTGACTCAAAGGTTTGCTGCCTGGCTGCATTGTTAACCAGAATGTCGAGACCGCCAAGAGCTTTAACAGCTTCTACCACAAGTCTTTTACAAAAATCTTCCGTACGGATATCACCCGGAATCCCAACACCGATCCTACCTTCTTTTCTGATCAGAGCAATGACTTCCTTTGCATCCTGTTCTTCTTCCGGAAGATAGTTGATTACAACATCAGCTCCTTCTCTCGCATATGCGATCGCAGCAGCTCTACCCATTCCCGAATCACCTCCTGTTATAAGAGCTTTTCTACCCATGAGTTTCCCCGAACCCTTGTAGCTTTTCTCGCCATGATCGGGAACAGGTTTCATTTTACTTGCTAATCCGGGCCAGGTCTGCTTTTGTTTTTTAAATGGTGGTTTGGGGTATTTGAGTGTCGGATCTTTAAGTCTCACAGCTTTTACTTTTTTACCGGATGCTTTTGAATTAGAAGTCTTTTTCATTTTTAGTCTTTGGTTTATTAAATTTTATTAACAAGTGATATGCCGAAGGGAACTATCTTTAGAAGCTTTGTAGGAGTAGATAAGTAATTTCCTGTGTGTGAATCATTTTATCCCGGCTTAATTATGTTCTTGTTATTCCAATCCTAAAAAAATATCTGGAAAGAAAAATTTTATTTCCAAACTCTGACAATTAATTGACATTAAGTGACATTCGTTTAGACTAACCGCAGATAAAGAATTGAATAAACATTGAGTTCACTACCTGTTGGTATTATATATGGCATACATATGGATAATGGGATAGTACATAACACTTGATCAAATGTGGATGAATGAGATGAAAACTTTAAGCACACTGATTTATGTTAATTTAAACTTTAACTTTAACAATGATTACCTGAACAAACTCTCACGAAACATTTATTTATTAACTTAAAACATAAATCATGAAAGCTGCTGTATTTCACAAACCCCGGAATATTGAATTTAATGAAGTACCGGATCCAAAAATTGAACATGAAAGAGATGTAATTCTGAAGGTGACCTCCACTGCCATTTGTGGTTCCGATCTTCATATGTATAACGGTTATATGCCGCAGGTTAAAGATATTGTCATGGGTCATGAATTCATGGGAATTATTGAAGAAGCAGGACCGGGAGTAACAAATTTTCAAAAAGGAGACAGAGTCATCGTACCGTTTGTAATTTCATGCGGTCATTGCTGGTTTTGCTCGCAACATTTTGAAGGACAGTGTGAAAACAGCAACGCTGAAAATTACGGACCCGAAGGCGGTTTGCTTACAGAGAAAGGCGGCGGATTGTATGGCTATACTGATTTGTATGGAGGTTATTCCGGTGGACAAGCAGAGTATGTAAGAATTCCTTATGCCGACTTTTGTTTGCGTATGGCACCCGAACTGGAAGATGAAAAAATTCTTTTTCTAACAGATATTCTTCCTACAGGATATTCTGCCATTGACTGGGCAGGTGTAAAAGGTGGAGAAACAGTTGCGGTATTCGGGTGCGGTCCTGTCGGTTTAATGGCAATGAAAGTCGCTCAATTAAGAGGCGCGAAAAAAGTAATAGGTTTGGATATTCAACCATACAGATTAGCAAAAGCTGCGCAAACAACAGGTTGTGAGACTATATTAGTTGAAGATGCAAAAGAAGCAGTTGAGGCAGTTCGTCGAATGACATCCGGCAGAGGAGCTGATGTGGTGGTTGATGCAGTAGGTATGGAAGCTGACAGAACATTTATCCAGGGATTGACAAATGTGATACATGCGCAGGCGGGTACCATCAATGCTTTGAAAATGGCATTCAGTGCAGTACGTCGCGGGGGACATGTAAGTATTATGGGAGTATACGGTACTACTTATGACAACTTCCCTTTGGGACAGATATTTGATAAAGGGTTAAGCATAAAGATAGGACAGGCATCGATATACAATTACATAGACGAGCTAATAACTCTAGTTAAAGATGAAAAGATCATTCTGGATGATATAATTACGCATACATTGCCTTTATCTGAAGTTGAGCATGCATATAAAATATTTGCAAACAAGGAAGATGATTGTGTGAAGGTTGTCCTTAAGCCATAAGAAATTTAAAGGGCTAAGTTCACTGTAAGTTCCAAACATAAGACCCTGTAGAGTAGGACTTTACAGGGTCTTTTTGTTATTATAATCTTCATTGCCAACCTTATGCGAGAACTGGTTTTCCATAGCAACTCAATCCCCCCCATCAAACTTCACAATTGATACTTTTCCATTTTTAACTTAGTTTCCTATCAGGACACCCCAATACTTACTGCAAATATTCATTAACCGGCAAAAATAAAACCATCATGATAGACCAGTCAAAAATAAAATCGGAATTTGATGTAGAATTTTTAATGACAGGAGAATACATAAAGTATTTTCTTATTTGTTCTCTCGAAACCGGCGCGATCCCCTGGTGGTCGATCAGTGAGGAAGAAAATGAACTCGGCGAAGTCACCAAAACCGCTACGATCATTCATCCGCCGGCTGAACTTCTTGCCAAACGCCTTTACGATGTTAATCCGGATTTCGAAGGCAACGAACATCCATTCCAGGATCTTGTACCTCTTATTTATTCCGAACAGGAAGAGGAGTTCAATGTTACTATCCTCAACGATCCGAACTTACCCGCGGATATACGGCTCAATGTTTTCCCCAGCGTTATACAGGACCTTCACACGTCGCAGCCAAAAGTCCTTATCTCAAATTTCCTTCGTCTTGATATGGATATCAAGTTCGGAGTTGTTTTCCAGACAAGAGATGATGGCTTGCTGAATAATGTAGGACTGGAGATCGAGCTGCTTGACATTTCAGGACCATTGATAGATGCGGCAGAAATCGATGACGACTTTTCAAAAGAGAAGACGCTTGAAGAAATGAAAAAGAGCATTGACAGGACGGTTGACTTCGGACTGACCGGGGATAGTGCCATTCAGAAAATTGAGACGAGAAAATTCACGGGTGAAGATGGAGTTCCTGATGCGATAGGAGTTTATGTTAATCTTGCTCTTCAGAACGGACCGGAGCCGGATTCACTTCTGGAGGACAGAGGAGACTCTTCACTCGCAGTTAACTTCCTGGAGGAGAATTCAAAAATGGGATTTGCCTTCCCTGCCGAAACCTATCAGCGGCTTGCACACGATTTTAAATTCAAGATGGCTGAACTCGTAGAAGGAACTGCAGATGAGTTTCATTACCCGATAAGGGACGGAGATGAAATTTCCGGCAAGATCAAAGGCATCAGTGTTTATCCTGAACGAACCCCTGACGCAAATTCTCAATTCACAAACGTCCTCGTGATCGACATCAACGGCGAATACTTCGTGGATAATTTTTTTGATCCTGATTTTAATTTTCAATTAAGACTTGTGCCGGTGATCCGGGACGGGTTAATTGATTTTGATATTGATTACGATCTCGATCTGAGTCTTGCCGCAAATTTGTTTGCAATATTTTTCGGAGTTGTCATAACCGTATTTTTGCCGAAGCTCGGACTGTCACTGCTCTTTGCAGGAATTCTTATTATTAAAATTATCGAAAGAGAAGGTGAATCGGTCGCACGTGAATCTGTTCAAAAGGAATTAGACAGAACTTCCTTCCTTGATACACTTCCGCATAAGCTTATGATCGAGGAAAGACGATGGGATCCCCTCTTCTCTACCTTGCACAGAGTGGAATCTGCCGAAGCTAGCATTGCTGTGAACAACAACGGCTTTGCATTAAGCGCGGATGATCTTTTCATAGGACGGAAACCGAAGGCGATTCAAAATATGGTCATCAGATCGGAAACAAGAAATGACGACGGCGCTGTTAACGGACTGCTTTATCGTGCAAATGATGTTTCACGTTTTATGAATAACGACATAATACTTATTTACCCCGCAACATTACGTCTGCCCTATGAAGATATATTAAGACCGGAGAATCTTGAATCATTCAGAGTTTCACTTTTGATCGAACAGATAGAAGAACGAATGTCTCTTGAAGGAGCGCACATCAGCAAGCTGGAATATTTTCCTAAGAAGGTACATATCATCGACAACCAGATCTACAAAATACTTACAATATCAGCCACCGAGATCCCTGAAATTAAAAACACTACGCGACAGCTTTTAAGAACCGAGATTGGGAATGAAAGGTCTGATGAATTCCGTGAACAGGCAATTGAGGGACTTGAAGTCGAGCTCGGACGAACTCCTACTGAAGAAGAAATAACAGAACGGTTTGATCAAATACTTGACAGTGCTGTTAAGAGTGCATTTCACGGAAGGTTTGAAGTTGAGCTCGGACGCAGGATGAGCTTTGATCTGGAGCCATTCGAGTTTGTTGATGTTCAGCGAAAGAAAATTCTGATACTCGGTAAGAATCACCTTGAAATTCGTGTTGTAGAAAGGGATGGTATAGTGATGACTTATTACAAGGATTACGAACAGCCATTTGAACCGAACGTTTCAAAAAGAGATAACCTGATGTCATTGCCGAAGTATAATTCGTTTGAGATGGATACGTGATTGCAGAGGATATGGAGAATAAAAACATTTCGATTAAACTTTTCAGGGCACCCACATACACTTTCTGCTTCCTTCCAAGGCAGGGGCTTGGGAAAGAGTAAAAGTAATAAAAAAATCTTTTCACTTTCAGAAAAATAATTTTTAATATAATTTAAGAGTGGGAAATTTAAAATAATTTAATAATCAAATATGGAAACATATAAGATCAGGACAAAGATAAAAGAAGAACATAAACTTACGATCGAGAATCTCCCGTTTAAAAAAAGGAGAAGAAGTAGAGGTGATGATTACACAAAAATCAGATTTTTCCACCGTCGACATAATGAAGCTTGCAGAAAGTAGAGGAGCTTTTGATTTTCTGAATGATGAAAGAGAAAATATTTATACGGTGAACGATTTTAAAAATAAAGTATAAATGAAAAGAGGAACAATAATTCTCACACCATTTCCATTTACGGATCTATCTGAAAATAAAGTTCGACCTGCATTACTTGTTTAATCAGACAAGAGAAAGAATGATGACATTATCTGCGTACTTGTATTACAAGTAAAAACAAATTAAAACAATTTTGTTCTAATACTTTAAATAATATTATATGATAAATGGAAATGAAGATATTCGATGGGAACAACGTTTTATAAATTACAAAAAGGCGCTTTCAAAACTATCTGAAGTTGCTGAGGATAAAAATTTTCTGTCGACTCTCTCTAATTTAGAAAGGGAAGGTCTCATTCAGCGATTTGAATACACCTTTGAATTGGCTTGGAAGACATTGCAGGATTTTTTGAGATCAAAAGGATATACCGAAATTGCAGGTCCAAATCCTGTAATTGAGCAAGCCTTTGCAGATGGATATATCACGAATGGAGAAAACTGGAGGAAAATGAAAAAGTCCCGTGAGCTGTCGTCACATACTTACAATGAAGAGATTGCCAATGAAATAGCAGAGGGAGTAATAGAGATTTATTATAATCTGTTAAAAGATCTTGAAGAACGATTGGAAAAAGAAATTAAGAATTAGTATTCTCAAAATTCAATTATGAAGTACGGATTATCAGAAAGTTTTATCGACGAAATAAAATCAGTTTTTGAAACTTACCCAAAAGTGAATGAAGTTATCATTTTTGGATCAAGAGCAAATGGAGATTTCAAAACCGGTTCTGACATTGATCTTGCAATAAAAGGTAATGAAATAAGATTGGATGATATTTTAAACTTAAGTTTGAGACTGGAAAACATAACTTTTCCTTATAAAATGGATTTGATAAATTTACAAACTATTGAAGATACAAATGTTATAGAACATATTAACAGAGTAGGTAAAGTATTTTACAAAAGAGCAGGGTAAATTGCCAATTGTAAATGTGCAATGTCGATCGTTGATAAGTTTATTTATTTAAAAGTTGAAAGTTTATAAAGTTAAATACCCCACCAGCATTTCCTGCAATCTTTAAGAGGAAATCCATGTGAATCGAAACGAAGTAGTTTATAACTCCAATACTCTTTTTTAAAATGAAAAAGATAATTTCCATTCCGGTGATGTTTGCATTTGCTGTCTTGAGCCTGCTTATCATCTCACTAAATTCATTCGGTGAAGATAATTCTATAATGCCTCCTGTTGATAGTACATATCATTATGATAGTGCAAGATATGATTGGAGAATAGTTACGATTCAAGGTTATTTTTCTCCCTTCAGATTAAGTTGTGTCGACAAAAATGACATATACTTTAAGTTTGCGAACTGACACTGAAAGATTGTGACCTGATATCTGAAAGTTTGCGACTGACAATATTTTTATGCACTAAAAATCATTTCTCACGCGATTTAACTCTATATAGTTTTATCATAAACTTATTTTCTGAAACACATTTTCAGAATTTCTACAAACTCATTGATTAAATTTGTATTATGAAAATTCTGCTTATTGAAGATGAATTGACATTAGGTGAATCAATTTTCACGTTTCTCAAAAACGAAGGGTATGTTTGCGAGTGGGTAAAGAATTTTGATTCCGGAAATGAAAAGATCTCTGTGTATGAATATGACTGTGCATTGATTGACATTACACTTCCGGGTGGAAGCGGGTTTGATATTATTAAAGAAGTAAAGAGAAACAACAAACAAACAGGAATAATAATAATCTCGGCTAAAAATTCACTCGATGATAAAATCACGGGACTCGATCTGGGAGCAGATGATTACCTCACGAAACCATTTCATTTAGCTGAACTTAATTCAAGAATCAAATCTGTCTTAAGAAGAAGAAATTTTGAAGGAAGTAAGGAAATTGCTTTCAGGAACATCAGGCTCATACCTGACAACCAGGAGATTTTTGTAAACGGCAATCAAGTCAGCCTGACCAAAAAAGAATTTTCTTTATTGCTGTTTTTTGTTTCCAATAAAAACCGTGTACTGACAAAGGAATCAATAGCAGAACATTTATGGGGAGATGATGCGGATATGATCGATTCATTTGATTTTATTTACTCTCATATTAAAAATCTCAGGAAAAAAATTATTGATGAAAATGGTAACTCCTTTATTCAATCTATCTACGGCATAGGATATAAATTTTTACTAAAATGAAGTTACTCACCAAGACAAGCATTTATTATCTTATTTTTTCACTAATACTCTTTCTCATCGGTGGTATTTTTTTTTATATGCAGTTGCGAACAATATTAGACGAGGAGTTTACTGAAGACCTTTACAAGAAAAAAGAACACGTTGAGAAATATGTTAATGATTCAGCTAAAATACCTGTCTCCTCAGATTTTATTGGTGACAAGATTACAGTTGTAAAAGCTGATCAGAAAAGTACGGAACAATTAAAAGACACTGTGATCTTTGATCCGGTTGAAAAAGAATATCTTCAATACAGGCAATTGATCTTTCAATTACTAATAGACAATGACTTATACTCAATTACAGTAAGTAAGCCTTTATTTGAATCGGAAGATCTGATAGATGGAATAATTACCTGGTTTGTGATCACATCGATCATTATGCTGGTGCTTCTCTTTTTTCTTACCCGGCTGTTATCAAAAAAAATGTGGACTCCATTCTATAATACACTTGACCATTTGCAAGGATTTGATTTAAGCAATAATAAATCTGTTGATCTTTCTCCGGTAAGCACATTGGAGTTTAAAATGATGAATGACGAGATCATGAAGATGACAGATAAAGTCCAAAGGGATTATCAAAGTCTGAAAGAATTTACCGAGAATGCATCACACGAAATACAAACTCCTCTTTCAATAATACGATCAAAAATTGAAGTCATGATCCAGGCTGAAAATTTAATGCCTGATCAGTTAAGTTCTCTTAAAGATATATACGAATCAACTCACAGGCTTTCGAAACTTAATCAATCCCTCTTGCTTCTTGCAAAGATCGAAAACCGACAATTCCCCGAAACACATATCATCGATCTGAAAGAATTACTTGAAATAAAACTCAATCAGTACGATGAAATGATCGGTTATAAAAATATTTCAGTCGAAAGAAATTTCAACAATTCTCCAGCATTAAAAATGAATTCATACCTTGCAGACATTCTATTCTCAAATATCCTGATAAATGCGATAAAGCACAGCAGCAGTTCCGGAAAACTAATTGTTGAATTAAATAATAATTCAGTCATCATCACAAATTCAGGAACATCAACCGAAATTCCTTCCGAAAAACTATTCCAAAGATTTCAAAAAGGTGACTTATCCGGCGATTCCCATGGACTCGGTCTTTCAATTGTAAAACAAATATGTATGACTTACGGCCTTAAAATAGAATACTTATATAAAGACGGAAACCATATAGTTTCTGTTAATTTCTGATCCTACAGGATTTTTACAGAATCAGATTGTATCTTTGTATATCATTAATCATTAAATATAAAAAAATGAAAACAATAATTTTTGCAGTATGCGTACTCCTAATTGCATCACGCTCGGATGCGCAAAGTCTAAAAGACGCAGAAGTTCCTTCTGTTGTAAAGACAAGCTTCTCTTCATTGTATCCCGATGCAAAGAAAGTAAAATGGGAAATGGAAGACGGAAATTATGAAGCAGAATTTGATCAAAACAATGTTGAGACTTCAGTAATACTTGATGCAAAAGGTACTTTCCTTCAGAAGGAAGTTGAAATTCCTGTTTCAGAACTTCCAGAGGCAGTAAAGAATTATGCATCGACAAATGTTGCCGGGAAAACAATTGACGAGGCAGCAAAGATAACGGATGCAGCCGGTATTGTTA
>Ga0105044_10005578_pt1 | contig 17305 bp, 11 predicted proteins | sample MAT01_FD_78092 | JGI IMG/M metagenome (GOLD analysis project Ga0105044, IMG submission 78092) | Freshwater microbial communities from Lake Fryxell liftoff mats and glacier meltwater in Antarctica - MAT-01 | ecosystem: Environmental > Aquatic > Freshwater > Ice > Liftoff microbial mat | place...
AGCATCACATGATCGAATCGACACAGATGATGAAGCGTGAGTACGACGCCATCCATGACGGCTTTGCAATACTCGCCGCGGCGCGCGCGGTGCGGCGGGTAGTGGAGGCGGACAAGGCGGCGGGGAAGAAGAGCCGGACGGCGAAGAAGCGAAAGGCGGTGAAGCGGAGCGTCAAGCCAGTCGCGAAGAAAAAACCCGCTGCAACCAAGCGCGGCAAGAAATAAGGCGCGGCCAGAAATGAGGCGCGGCACCAAATGAGTCATTTCGGAGCCGGGACCCGTGATCCGGCGTGCTCAGACACGGCGTGACGCCGTGCGCATGCAGGTGAGGAGGGCGGCGGCGAAGACCGTTCCCTTTCGTCAGCGTTACCGATCGCCAGCGGCGGGGCCGGGCTTGGTGACGACGAAGGGGCGAGCGGGTATGTAGTCGATGGGGTATTCGGGGCGGGGGCGGTACATACCTTTGATCCAGGCGATGGCCTGCTGGTAGCGTTTATCGTCGGTCTTGCGGAAGATTGGTCGCCACTGGTCACCGGTGGCATCGGCCTTGAAGACGACGGGGTGGCGGACGGCGGTTTGATCGCGCGGGAGGGCCAACTGCAGGAGGACGGAGTTTTCGGGAACGGCGTAGTCGATCAGCGGTTTGCCGTCGGCGGTGCGGAAGCGGTCGAGGATGAGGAAGTTGGTGTAGAGGGCGGCGTCGCTGGAGGTTTTGCGGTTGGTGAGGACGAGGCGGCCGGCATCGGTGCCGCCATGACAGGCGTTGGTGGCGCAGGTGTTGGCGAGCCAGCTTCGCTGCACGTCATCGCGGAAGATGCGGAGGGCTTCGGGCGGGTCGAGGACTTTGATGCGGGGGTAGAACTCGCGGGCCTTGAGACGGAAGAGGATGTCGAGCTGCTCGGGGGCGGACTTGCGGTAGAGGGCGTCGCGGCCTTCTTTGCTGGAGGGCACGAGGGGGTGGCCGGCGTACTGCTCGATGACTTTGGTGATGACTTCGCGGGGGATATCGAGGCGCGGGGGCTTGGCGAGGTCGATCTCAAAGACCTTGAGGAGGTTGATTTGGTCCTGGGTGAGGAGCGGGAAGGGTTCGAAGGGCTGCGGGCCGGTGGAGGGCGCGGGGGCCGGGGCGGCGGCGCGGTTGGCGGCGGCACCGGGCGCGGCGGCCTTGGCGACGGATTCCTGGAGGATGACCTGGCGGAGGATGCGCTCGGCAGCGCGGCGGGCGAGGACATCGTCGGGCATGCGCATGGCGAGCTGCGCGGCCTCGCTGCGGGCGAACTCGGTCTGCTCGCGGGCGAGGAGCCAGTCCATCATGCGGGAGAGTTGTTCGATGTCGTCATCGGCGATGGCGGCGCGGAGTTCGCGGTAGCGGTCGGCGATGGGGGGGAGGACTTCGCAGCGGTCAACGGCATCGCCTTCAAAGCGGGTATCGATGCCAGCGATGCGGAGGACGTATTGGCGTTCGTCACGCAGGACGAGGAAGCCTTGGTATTGCGAGCCGTCCTTCATCAGCAGGAGGGCTTCGGGCGCGTCGGACTTGGGCTTGACGGCTTTGGGAGCGGCGGCGGTGGGCGGGTTGGTGGGCGTCGCTGCGGGCGGGGTGGTTGCGGGGGCGGTGGTGGGAGCAAGTGGCGGCTGGGCGGCTGGTAGCTGGGCGGCGGGTGCGGCGGGCGGGACGGGGTCGTCGGCGCGGGCGCTGAGGGTGAGGAGTCCGGCGCAGAGGAGAGCCAAAGCGGGCGCAGAGCACCGGGTTATGAGGAAGTGGGCGAACATTGCGGGTGATTATTGGAGCGGCGGGTGATTGTTGGAGCGGTGCACGGGCCGCGGCGGGAGCTATTCGATTGTGAAGGGCAGATGGGTGCGACTATTCGGTCTGGCGGCGAAAACGGCGCGCGAGATCAGGGCGGAGAAGCCCGGAATGCGGTGGATGTTTGGTTGTGGAGTCGGTGGCGCAGGTGCGGGTCTGATGTGCCGGACAGTTTAACTTTGGCCGTTCTGGGCGGAATCGAGGACGTGCTCGGCAACGAAGATGGGGACGTTGCCGGCGACGCCGATGGCGATGGCGTCACTGGGGCGGGAGTCGATATTGACCAGTTTGCCATCTTTATTGCGGACGTTGAGCTGGGCGTAGAAGGTGTGCTCGGAGAGGTCGTTGATGGTGATGGATTCGAGGGTGCCGCCGAGGGCGGCGATGGTGTTGGCAAGGAGGTCGTGGGTTTGCGGGCGCTTAATCTGGATGCCTTTGAGGCGGCGCTCGATGGCTTGGGCCTCGGGAAGGCCAATGACTATGGGAAAGGCGCGTCCGCCTTCGACCTGTGAGAAGGTGGGCTTGCCCTGGTCATCATCAGAGGGCGCGACTTCGCGCAGCTCGATGAGCTGGTAGTCTTGGAGTTCCTTGATCAGGATGCGAGCCAGTTCCATTCGCACGGCCATCGGGTTCGTCGCCTCCTGCTGGAGTGTGTGCGAGCCGACTGACGAAAGCAAATGAAGATTTTCGGAATCGGGCGAAGGCCTTGAACGCCGGATCAGCGGACTTTGACAAGGGCGATGGCGGCGAGGACGAGGAGGATGCTGATGATCCAGAAGCGGGCGACGACTTGCTGCTCGGTCCAGCCGCCGAGGTGGAGGTGGTGGTGGTAGGGGGCGCAGCGGAAGATGCGTTTGCCCTTGCTGAGTTTGAAATAGCCTACCTGCAGGGTGACTGAGCCGATCTCGATGAGGAAGACGGCGCTCATGATGAGGAGAAGGAGTTCCTGGCGGATGACGATCGAGATGAAGCCGAGGAGCCCGCCCAGGGCGAGCGAGCCGGTGTCGCCCATGAAGACCTGAGCGGGAGAGCAGTTGAACCAGAGGAAGCCCAGGCACGCGCCGGCGGTGGCGCCGGCCATAACGGCGAGTTCGTCGGCGTTGGGGACGTGGGGGACGAGAAGGTACTGGGCGTAGTTCTCGCGGCCGGCGATGAGGGCGAAGATGACGAGGCCGAGGGAGACGGCCGTTGAGATGCCGGCGGCGAGGCCGTCCATGCCGTCGGTGATGTTCACGGCGTTGCTCATACCGGTGACCATGAGGACGGCGACGAGGACGAAGAGGCCCATGGGCAGGTACCACAGGCTGGGGTTGATGACGCGGTCTTCGGGGATGTAGGTCCTCTGGAAGGGAAGGTTGAGGACGTGTGCGAGGGTGTTCCGCTGGCCTTCGACCTCACCGAAGTTATACACGAAGTAGCCCACGAGCAGGCCGAGGCCGAGTTGGAAGACGAGTTTCTCCCAGGCGTAAAGGCCCTGACGGCTGCCGCTTTGACGCGAGGCGGCGGTGAGTTTGAGCCAGTCGTCGATGCCGCCGAGGACGGCGAGCCAGAGCATAACGATGAGGGCGAGGATGACGTACTTGCTGGCGATGTCGGCGAGCAGGACGGTGCTGATGAGAATGGAGCCGATGATGAGGATTCCGCCCATGGTGGGCGTGCTGGCCTTGGAGGTGGCATGGGCGGCGAGGGCGGAACTGTCGGAGAGGCCGGCATCGCCGATTTTTTTGGCGCGGAGCCATTTGATGACGGGCTTGCCGGCGACGAGCACGATGGCGAAGGAGAGCACAGCGGCGGCGAAGACACGGAACTGCACCTCGCCGAAGATGCGCACGTAGGGAAAGAGGCCGTGAGTCTCGAACCAGTTGCGGAGAATGTCAAAGAGGAAGTAGGGCATGATGGGGGCGGGCGACCTTGAGGAGCGCGAGAGCGGTCGTCAGCGCGGGAAGGATTTCTTGGAGGCGGTGGTGGTGGTGATGGAGGGAGCGGGTTTCGTCGCGGAAGGTGCGCGGGCGGCTGAGAGAGCTTTAACGATGCGTTCGAGGCCCATGCCACGGGAGCCTTTGAGGAGGACGGCATCGCCGGGTTTGAGGAGGGCGGCGATGCGGGCATCGCGTCCGTCGGTGAGGTTTTCAAAGGTGGAGAGGCGCGAGGCATCCCAGTCGAGAGCGAGGGTTTCAGCCGCGAGGGCGGCGAGAGGGCCGACAGTGATGAGGGCGTCGATGCAGCCGAGTTCGAGGATGACGCGGCCAAACTCGCGGTGGGACTCGGCGGCCGAGTCGCCCTGCTCGAGATTGTCGCCGAGGATAACGACGCGGCGATCGGCCCCGGCGTGAACGGCGGCGAAGGTGCGGAGGGCGGCGAGGGTGGAATCGGGGTTGGCGTTGTAGGCGTCGTTGATGAGGCGGATGCCCTTGATGGTGGTCTGGGCGAGGCGCATTTCGGGCGGGCGGGCGGCGGCGAGGCCGGCGGCGATTTCGTCTTCGGTCATGCCCATGCGGCGGCCGACGGCGAGGGCGGCCATGGCGTTGAGGGCGTTGTGCTCGCCGACGGTGGGGACGGTGAACGTCCAGCGCGAGTTGACGACGAAGCGGATGGAATCGGCGATGGGGGCGGCACCCGAGGCTTCGCGCTCGGCGGCGGCGATGGCGGTGGGGGAGGCGAAGTGTTCGAAGGCCGTGAGGCGGAGGCCGGCGCCTTGGCGGTGGCCGAAGGTGAGAACGCTGGCGGAAGATTTGACGAAAGCGTCAAGGAGCGGTGCATCGGCGGTGAGGATGGCGGTGCCGCCGGGAGGCGGGCGAAGGAAGCGGAGGATGGAAGCTTCTTCGCGGGCGACACCTTCGAGCGAGCCGAAGCCGGCGAGGTGCTCGCGACCGATGGAGGTGATGACGGCGATATCGGGGAGAACGACCTCGCCGAGGGTCGCGATCTCACCGGGTGCGTTGCTGCCGACTTCGCAGATGAGGAACTGGTCGCCGGGTTTAGCCGAGAGAATGGTGAGGGGAACCCCGATGTCGTTGTTGAAACTTTTGGCTGAGGCGGTGCCGCGGAACTTGGTGGAGAGGACGGAGGCGATGAGGGCGGTGGTGGTGGTTTTGCCGTTGGAGCCGCAGACGGCGATGACCTTGGTGGACTTGAGGGACTCGCGGTAGGCGGCGGCGAGACGCGAGAGGGCTTTGCGGGTGTCGGCGACCTTGACGATGCTGATGCGGCGGCCGAGTTCGGCCCAGGTGGTTGGGGGCTGGCCAGAGAGCGTGGGTGGCGATTCGCGATCAACGATGAGCATGGAAGCGCCTCGCTCGATGGCGCCGGCGATGAAGTCGTGACCGTCGAAGCGATCGCCATGGATGGCGATGAAGACCTGACCGGGCATGAGGGTGCGCGAGTCGATGCTGACGCCCAGCATGGGTGCGCCGCCGAAGGCGGCGGCGCCGCTGGTGACCTCGGGGCGGGTGACGAAGATGCCGCCAGAGGCGCTCTTGATGGAATCGGGAGTCCAGAAGTTCAAGACGGGCCCTTTGCGTGGAGTGCGCCCGAGCGCGAGATGATGCGTGCGGCGGCGGGCCTGGCGGGGAGTTCAAAGCCCAGAAGTTTGGCGGGGCCGGTGGGGAGTGGGGGGGTAGCGATGTCGCGATCGGCGAGGGCGCCTTGGGCGACGAGGCGATCGTCGAAGTCGCGCTTGATGGTTTGGCCGGGGCGGTCAGGATCGGGGAGGATCTGGTAGTCTTCATGACCTTTGCCGGCGATGATGAGGAGGTCGCCGTCCGTCATTTGGGCGATGGCGTGGCGGATGGCGAGGTCACGGTCGGGCTGCACGAAGACTTTGGAGCGATCGGCGGCGGGGACGCCGGCGAGGATGGCATCGATGATGGCGACTTGGCGTTCGGTGCGGGGGTTGTCGCTGGTGATGGTGATGCGGTCGGCCATGGTCGCGGCGATGCGGCCCATCTTGGGGCGCTTGGTGGCGTCGCGATCACCGCCGCAGCCGAAGACGGCGTGCAGGCGAGCGGGCGGGGCGGAGGTGCCTTGGGCACCCTCAATGAGGACGTCTCGGCCCACGGCGAGGACGCGGGCGAGGGCATCGTCGGTGTGGGCGTAGTCGACGTAGACGGCGATGGGGCTGTGGGCGGCAGTGACTGGTTGCAGGCGGCCGGGGGGCGCGACGGCGCGGGCGAGGCCGGTGTGAAGATCTTCAAGCGAGACACCGGCAACGAACGCAGCGGTGGTGGCCTGAAGGGCGTTCATGGCGTTGTAGGTGCCGATGAGGGGAAGCAGGACATCGAACTCGCCCCACGGGCCGCGGAGTGAGAGTGACATGCCCGAGGCGCTGATGCGGGTGATGGTGGCGGAGGCGTCGGCGGGCAACTGGGGCGCGCCAGCGCGGAACACGCGGCAGCGGAGGACTTGGGCGGGGCAGTTGAGGAGCATGCGCGGGGCGGCGGGGTCGTCGGCGTTGACGATGGCGGTGGCATCGGGGGCGAGGCGCTCAAAGAGCATGGCCTTGGCGGCGGCGTAGTGCTCCATGGTGCCGTGATAATCGAGGTGGTCGTGGGTGAGGTTGGTGAAGACGGCAACTTTGAACGCGAGGCCGCCGGTACGGTGCTGGTGGAGGGCGTGGCTGCTGGTTTCCATGACGGCAGCGATGCAGCCGGACTCGACCATGATGGCAAAGGTGCGCGAGAGCTCCATGGCGGGTGGCGTGGTGAGCATGGCGGCGGCGATTTCGCGGCCGTCGTCGATGCAGACGGTACCGATGAGGCCGGTGCGGCGGGTGGCGCGGTTGAGGAGTTGGTGGGCGAGGTAGGCGGTGGTGGTTTTGCCGTTGGTGCCGGTGATGCCGATGAGCGTGAGTTGCGAAGAGGCGTTGCCGTAAAAGCGCTCGGCGAGTTGGGCGGAGACGAGGGCGAGGTTGTCGGTGGTGAGCGCGACGGCGCTGGTGGCGGCAGTGTCGGCGGCGGGTGACTCGCTCAAGATGGCGGAGGCGCCGGCTTTGAGGGCGGCGGCGATGAAGAGGCGGCCGTCGGACTTTTCGCCGCGGCGGGCGACGAAGAGCGAGCCGGGGAGGACGGTGCGGGAGTCTTCGGTGATGTCGGTGATGCGGATGGAGGCGGGATCTGGCGCGCTTGAGCGGAGGGGCGTGGGAGCGACCTGGATAGGCAGGTTCGAGATGAGTTCGCTGAGCCGCATGCGCGTTGACTCCGCTGGCGGGCACCATCCCGGGCGGGGTGGACGGGTGTGGGGTGGGCGGTGCCGGGATGAACTGCCCGGCCGCGCGCAGGTCGCCCCGCATGATCAATGTACACCGAGCCGCCGAAATAGGCCGCGAGCCAGCGGAGATTATCGAGTGGGCGGGGGTTTTGGGCACACTTTTGCGCGAAGCGGGGCTTGAGTTACCTACCTTCACGCGTTGTGAGCGGCTCATTGTCATCTATTGAGGTTTCGCCGGTTTCGGCTGGCGCACCGGGTGAATCCCCGATTGTTGGGATTGACCTTGGCACGACGTATTCGCTCGTGGCGGTGGCGAACTGGCCACCGGGGGCGACGGCGGATGTGGCGGCGCCGCGGATTCTGCCCGATGAGCAAGGGCGGGCATTGTGCCCGAGTGTGGTGAGGTTTGTTTCTGGTGGTGGGACGGTGGTGGGCTATGAGGCGAAGGACGGCGCGGCGGCGTTCCCGCGCGAGACGGTGTCGAGCGCCAAGCGGTTGATGGGTCGGCGGGGAGCGGAGGCGGTGGGCGACAAGGGGTTTTTGCCGTATGAGGTGGTGGACGCGTCGGGTGAGGATTCGGGCGGGGGGGCCGGGAGTGGCGGCTCGGCCGGGGGATCGGCACGGATCAAGTTGCCGGATGGGCGGCTGATTTCGCCGCAGGAAGTGGCGGCTCATGTGCTGGCGCGATTGAAGGCGCAGGCGACGCGGGTGCTGGGGGTGCCGGTGACGCGGGCGGTGGTAACGGTGCCGGCGTACTTCGATGATGCGCAGCGGCAGGCGACGCGGGATGCGGGCCGGCTGGCGGGGCTGGATGTGGTGCGGATCGTGGCCGAGCCGACGGCGGCGGCGCTGGCGTATGGGCTGGGGCTGGGTGCAGGTCTGGGCGCGAAAGAGGCGGCGCGGCATGTGGTGGTGTATGACTTTGGCGGGGGCACGTTTGATGTGTCGATTCTGCGACTGACCGATGGCGCATCGGTGGGGAAGCCGGGTGATGCGGACTTCTTTGAAGTGCTGGCGACGGCGGGGGACACGCATCTGGGGGGCGACGATGTTGATCGGGTGATGGCGGAGGCGCTGGCGGAGTCGGTGCGGATGGCCGATCCGGGGCGCGAGCATGACCCGGGGCTGCGGCGGGTGCTGGCGGAGGCAGCGGAGGGGACGAAGATCAGGCTTTCTGAGCACGAGAGCGCCGAGGCGGTTGTGAACGATCCGGCGAGCGGCGCGGTGCTGGCGCGGCGGGTGTTTTCTCGGGGTGAGTTTGAGGGGATGATCGCGCTGCTGGTGGCCCGGACGATCGAGTGCTGCAAGCGGGCTCTGCGGGATGCGAAGCGGGCCTTGGGCACCGAGAAGATTGCGGCGGTGGTGCTGGTGGGCGGGTCAACGCGGATTCCGCTGGTGCGGCGGGCGGTGAAGGAGTTCTTCGGGCTGGAGCCGTACACGGCGCTTGACCCCGACAAGGTGATCGCGCTGGGTGCGGCGGTGCAGGGCTCGATCGTGGCGGGGACGTCGAGCGCCGCGCTCTTGCTGGATGTGATCCCGCTCTCGCTGGGGATTGAGACGGCGGGGGGTGCGTTTGCCAAGGTGATTATGCGCAACGCGACGATTCCGGCGGCGGCGAGTGAGATGTTCTCGACGCAGGTCGATAATCAGACGGCGATCAAGCTGCATGTGCTTCAGGGTGAGCGCGAGATGGCGGCCGATTGCCGGTCGCTGGGGCTGTTTCACTTGCGCGGCCTGCCGGCGATGCCGGCGGGAATTCCGCAGGTGGAGGTGACGTTCAACGTGGATGCGAGCGGGATTCTGGCGGTGAGCGCGATGGAGCGGCGCTCGGGCAAGCGGGCGGCGATTCAGGTGGTGGCGACGCACGGGCTTTCACCGGCCGAGATTGAGCGGATTGAGCGGGAGAGCTTTGCCAATGCGCGCGAGGACATGCAGCAGCACCGGCTGGTGGACCTGGTGGCCAACAGCACGCTCGATCTCAACTGGATTGAGCGGCAGTTTGAGAAGTTTGCGGGGCGGCTGGAGACGACGGAGCGCGCGGATTTGGCCGAAGCGATTGGCACACTGAAGAGCATGACGGCGCAGGCGGCGAAGGATTGGCGGAGCGTGAACGGTGACGCGTTCCACGCGGCCAAGGAGCGGCTGGATCGTGCCAGCATGCGGCTGCATGAGATTTCGATTGCCGACTCGCTGCGGGCGTGAGGGGTTGTTATCGCGGTGACCAAAAACGAAGTCGCCCCACCGGTGTGGCGGTGGGGCGACGAGTGAACCGTGACGACGAAGTCTGATCAGCGGCGGCGGCGACGCAGAGCGACGGCGCCCGTGCCGAGCAGGGCGACGGCGGCCGAGGGTGCGGGAACGATGCTGACGCTGTCAAGGTCGAAGTTGTACGACGGGGTTGAGAGCGCGAGGGAGGCTGGCACAACCACGCCGACCTGGATGCGGCCCACGTTGGCGAAGACTGTGCTAAACAGCGTCGGGGCGCCCTCGTAGATGAACGGGGTGGACATGCTGATGGGCACGTTGATCATGGTCCACGAGTTGGCGGGGACCGCGCTTGCAAGGAACACCACGCCAGCACCCGGGTTGGGGGTGCCGAAGCGCACGAAGAAGTCGAGCGCGACGGGGGAATCGTTGCGGACAAAGAGCGACAGATCGGTGACGCCGGAGGTCAGGTAGTTGCCATGGAGGTTGCCGCCGGATGAACCGAAGTTGGTCTGGCCGCGGAACAGGATGGCCTGGTCGCCGGTGTTGGCAGCACTGAACGAAAACGTGCGGTTGGCGAACTGCGAACCGTCGGGCCCGCCGGTGGCGACGAGGTTGACGGGCGAGAGCACGGAGGCGGTGCTCCAGTTGTTGGCGGCCGAGCTGAACGTCTCGGTGAACGGAACAGTGACAGCACCGGCCGAAGCGGCGAGTGACAGCGCGAGCGCAGCCGAAGCCGCCAAAGTATACATCTTCATCTCTAAACTCCTTCTTGATCCCACACACATGGACACCACGACACGCAATCGAATGGACGCAGTTGCCGGTGAGCAAGCCAGGTCTGGAGCATTCCCGACGTTTGGCAAGCTGGGCAAGCCAAAAACTTCGCGTTCCGCAGTATCGCGATGGTTTATGCTCCCTTCGGTGAGGCACAAACCGGGAGGTCAGTTCGGACCGCCGAGCACCCAATCGGCCCGAGTGGCGTTGTTGGACCAACGCCGCATGTCGCGGAGTTCGTCGATAGAGAACCCCTCGACGTGGCCGTCGAGATGGGCGGCGGTGGCTTTGGAGAAGAAGCGAGGGTGCACTTGACCGAACTGATCGGGCGGTGCATCGTCGGCGTATGCGGCGGTGGACCAGACGGGGGCGGTGACGCTGGGGGCATCAACGGTGTGGAAACCGGCGATCACGCCGGAGCCGCCTTGGCCGCTTTCAACATCAACGCCGCGGGCACTGACAAAGGCCATGAGCTTGTTGGCGGAGCGGACCTGGTCAAGACGAGTCACGTAGAACTGGCCGTAGGCGCGGATCGAGTTGTCGTTGAAGCCCAGCCCGGGCTGGCTCTTGCCGCCGACGAACTCGGCGTTTATGCCCAGGGCGGGTGAGATGCTGACGGCGTACTGCACATCGGCGCGTTCCTGGTAGCGCTCGAGGATTTTGTCATCGTCATACAGGCCACGGAAGTTGTAGTCAATGTAGGGCGCGATGCGCCAGGGGTAACGGCGGGCCGTCTGGCCGTAAACCCGGTCGCCCTTGTTGTCGACAACCACGAGCGGCCGCACGCCGGGGGGCGGTGTGGCCGAAGTGCTGGCGGCGGTTGCGTAGCCGGGGAGGATGCCGGACTTGTTGTCGTTGCTGTAGACCGTGAAAGCGGCCACGAGCTGCTGCGCGGCGGCAAACTCGCGGGAGCGCTTGGCGAGAATCCGGCAGCGGCTGAGACCGGGGAGCACGATCGAGACGAGCAGCGCGATGATGGAGATCACGACAAGCAGCTCGATGAGCGTGAACGCGGACTGGACGCGGCAGGGGATGAAACGCCGGAGCGGGCAGCGGCGGACGCGCTGGGCGGGTGCTTGCGATGAAGATGGCTTCAGTTGGCTGGGCATGGGAGGCGGTTCATTATCGCAGAATCAGACTTCATTTTCCGACTTCGTTCAAGTGAATCCGACTGATTCGGTTTTTGGACGGGACCGGGCGAAAAATCGGGCAACGTGCCCTTTGTACGGTCACGAACAGTATTTTGATTGACGGAACGGAGCTTTCAGGGGACAGTATTGCTGTTAAATCGTAAAAAAGCAAGCTTGACAGTAAAACTAATTGAGACCTATTCTCAACTACCTTCAAATTGGCGCGGATTGTCACGTCTTTGCGCGATGAGCAAACAATCATGAGGCGGGCTTCGAAACGAGTTTCACGTATGCACAAGCAAAAAAATATTGGCGAGGGTGCCATTCTGTTGGCTGCCTGCTGCACGGCTGGCGGGTTCACTGTCTGGGGGGGCCGGATGGCGATGGCACAGGATGCCTCGATCGGGCCACCCGTAAACGACCGCTGGATGTATCCGTTTGCAAGCCAGGCGGGATCACGGCCGACGGCACCGACGTTCGCCTCGCTGGGCACGTGCGGCACCGATGATCGGTTTGACGATCGCGATGCGCAGTTTCTGGTGATCTTCAACACCTCGGGCGCGTTTGCGCCGGGGCAGCCACCGGCGAGCTACGACGTTGCGGTGGTCCGGCTTTCGGTGTCGGTGGATACCGATGTGAGCTTTGGGACGCCGTTCCAATACGACCCGACGTATGACGCGGTGGCGACATACTTCGCGCCCGGCGATGTCGTGACCCCGTGTGCGGCCGATCCGGCGTTAGTGGCCGATGCGGATGCGGGCCGGCCGATCGAGTTGTTCGCGGTGGCGTTCCGCAACGGATTTACGGCGACCAGCTATCTTGAGTCGTCGCCGTTCAAGCCGGGGAGCGCGTTCACGCCGCCGTGGTATCTGACGCGCAATGCCTATCCGGTGTTCTTTGGCAGCACGGGCGGGATCGTCGATGCGTCGAATCATGTGAAGGAGCGGGTTGAGGTGAGCCCGCTGGCGATAGGGACGATCGCCGGTGCGGTGGCGGGCGATTTCCCGGTGGACGGCGCGGTGGTGACGTTTACGCTCGACCTTTCACAACCGGGCGTGCGCCAGTACGTGCAGGAGGGACTGGCCGCGGGCCGCGTCGCGCTGCTGGTGACGAGCATGTTCTTTGCGCAGCAGGAGGCACTTGGCTCATACCCGACGTTCTACACGCGGGAAGGCGTGAGCCCGTCATTTCCGAACGCAACGGCACCTTCCTTGTTTGTTTCAGTCGGGGGCACAGCTACGTGTGCGCCGGACTTCAACGGCGACGGCACGCTCGACCCAGACGACCTGGCGGATTACATCAGCGCGTATTTTTCGGTTCCGCCCTCGAGCGGAAGCGACTACAACGGCGATGGTTTGACGGATCCTGATGATCTGGCGGACTATATCGGGGCGTTCTTTGCTGGTTGCTGACGGACGGACTGACGGTCTGACTGAAACTCAGTCTCACTTCTCGCTGTCGTTTGCCGTGTCGGTCATTCGTCGCTGCAGGCGGCTCCACTCCTGACGGAGGGCCTCGGCTGACTGGCCGGTGAGCTTGGCAATTTCGTCCCACGACATGCCGCGGCTGCGGAGCTGGGCAACGGTGAGTGCGGTTTCGCTCAGGGTCGCTTGGGCGTTCTCGCGGGCTTCATCAGCGGCGACGTTTTCGCTGGGCGAGGCTCCGGGATCGGGCGGGTCGCGTTTGAGCGAGTCTTCCGGACCGCCGGGATCGAGAGAAGTCGGTCGGGCTCCGCCGCCGCGCTTTTGGGCGGAATCACTCCGGGCGAGGAAAGCGAGGCGCGAGCGAACGACCTGGCGGAGATAAGCGCGGAGTTCGGGTTCAGTTTCAAAGTGGAGACGACCGGCGTCAACATCTTCGACCAGTGAGCGGGCGATGGACTGGCAGACGTCGGCGGATTCGCGATGGTTCCGCAGGGCGCGGCCCATGCCGGCGCGGACGTAGATGAGGAGGAGGTCGAGAATCTCAGCGAAGGCGGCCTCGCGAGAAGCGGGGTCGCTCTGGCTGCAGGCGGCACGGAAGAGGGTGGCGAGGTTGTTCTCGGGCGGCATGGGGGCGCTGCCTGAAGACGCGGGAGGGGTCCGGAGAGATCGAGATAGTTTAGCGAGATTGTGCGTGGTGCGTCACAATGGGGTGGCGAGCGCACTGTTAAGAGTGGATTGCCGCCGAGTGCGGAATGGCTGGCTCTCGCCCGGCGGTTGCGGCTGGTATCCTGTTTCAGTCATTTGCGAGCATCATCTGTGGGATCGTCGGGCTTTGAAACTTCGGCTTCGACCGTGGGCGTGGATGCGCTGGTAGTGGCATGCTGGAGTGCGGGGCGGGATGTGGTGCCGGAACTGGCCATGGTTGGGCCGCTGCTGGGAGCACTGGGCCCGGCGGAGGGTGCGCGTCGCTCGTTCATATATGATGCCGAGCAGCGGCTGGCGCGGGGGCAGCGGGCGCGGCTGGAGGACTACGCGGCGGTGGTGCCGCAAGTGCTGCGTAGCCCGTCGATCTGCCGTGCGATTTTGATGTGTGAAGCGGCGAGCCGGGGTGATGAGGATCAGGAAGCGCTGGGGCGTGAGCTGAGGGCGCGATTCCCGCAGCTTGGGCCGGAGGTGGAGACGGTGATGGGGTTTATGTCGTTCGCGGGCGAGAGCATGGGGAAGGACGAGCCGCTGGAGGCCGGCGCGCGGCTGGGGAAGTACGAACTGCGCGAGCGGTTGGGAGCGGGGAGCTTTGGTGAAGTGTGGCGGGCGGACGATACGGAGTTGCGGCGGTCGGTTGCGCTCAAGGTGCTGTTTGCAGAGGAAGACGCGGGCGCGGCGGTGGCGCTGCTGGCGGAGGCTCGAGCCGCGGCGGCGGTGTCGCACGAGCACGCCGTGACGGTGCATGATGCGGGGATGATCGAAGGGCGGGCGTGTATTGACACGGCGCTGGTGGGGGATGCACTGCCGACGGCGGAGGGGTTGAATGGTGATGGTGGTCGCGCCGTGCGGGTGGGCTGGTCGCTGCATGACGAGGTGAAGCGGCATGGCGAGCGGATGAGTGATCGACGTGCCGCGGCGCTGATGGAACCGGTGGCGCGGGCGGTGGCGGCAGCGCACGCGCGGGGTGTGCTGCACCGGGATTTGAAACCGAGCAACGTGCTGGTGACACCGTCGGGCAAGCCGATGGTGGCGGACTTCGGGCTGGCGGCGATGGGCGGGGCGATCAAGGAGGCGGTGGGCGTGCGGGTTGGCGATGCACCTGGGCGCGTGGGCCGGCTGGTGGGGACACCGGGATACATGGCGCCAGAGCAAGCGCGGGGCGAGGCGGCGACGCCGCTCTCTGATGTGTTTGGACTGGGGGCGACACTGCGGTTTATTTTGACCGGGCGGCCGACGTACGAGCCATCGGGCAGACACAGTTCAGATGCGCGCCTGGATGTGCTGGCCCAGGCGCGGCTGGGCGAGCGGGTGGCGCTTGATGAATCGAAGGGGAAAATTCACCCGGACCTGCGCGCGATAGTGAACCGGGCGACGGCCAGCCTGCCGAGCGAGCGGTATACGTCGGCGGATCAGTTTGCTGCGGACTTGCGGGCGTTTCTGGGCCGTCGGCCCACGCTGGCGCGGCCGGCGGGGACGGCGCGAGCGGTGCGGATGTGGGCGCGGCGGCATGCCTCGCCGGTGCTGGTGGGGGTGGTGGCGCTAGTGGTGATCATGGCGGGCACGGTGCGATCGGTGTCGCGGATTGCTGATGAGCGCGATCGAGCGAGGCTGGCGGAAGAGCAGGCGAAGGCGGCGCTGGTGGAGGCGGCGCGGCAGCGGGACGTGGCGCTCACGCTCAATCGCTTCACGGCTGAGGTGACGGGCGCTGCACTCAAGATGAACCTGGAGCGGCCGGTGACGCTGCTGGAGACGCTGGCGCTGGCGGATCGGCGGGCGAACTATTCACTGACGAAGGAGCCGCTGCAGCAGGCGGGTGCGCGGCACTTTTTGGGTGGGGCAGCGCTTGCGGTGGGCGACCCGATCAAGGCGCGCGAGCATTTGATGAAGGCAGTTGAGATTCGCACGCGCGAGCTGGGTCCGGAAGCGGCCGACACGCTGCGGAGTCGGCGCTTGCTGGGGATGACGATGGTGGCGGCGGCGGACGCGGCGGACGCGGCGGCGGCGGCGCAGGCCGAGCAGGGCAAGCCGGAGCCGAAGGTGGCGATTGATCGACCGGCGACGGAGGTGGAGATGGCCACGCTTTTGCCGCTGCTGGAGAAGGGACTGGGGGGCGATGATCCCGATTCGTGCGCAGCGCGGATCATCGTGGCGATGGGTGCGCTGCGGGCGGGGGATTTGGAAGAGGCGGAGCGGTTGTTCCGGCGCTCGGCGGAAGGGCTGAGCAAGGGGGGCAACATCGGGACGATCGATTGGCAGGATGCGGCGTGGAACCTGGGCAACGTGATCATGCGGCAGGGGCGCGAGGAAGAGGGGCTTGATCAGCATCGCACGGTGGTGCAGACGGCGGTGCGGGTGCTGGGCAAAGAGGACATTCGCACACTCAATACGCGCAACAACTTCGCCAAAATACTCATCGAGCGCGAGAAGCTGGATGAGGCAGAGGTGATGCTTCGAGAGTTTGCCGGTGATGCCCTCGCGCTGGGTGAGAACCATCCGGGTTCGATTTTCGCAACCACGGTGTATGGCGAGTTCATGCTGCAGAAGCGCCGCAATGCGGAGGAAGGACTGCGGCTGGCGCGTCTGGCGATTCCGGATCGGTTTCGGGCCAGCGTGGGCGCGGCAGCGCGGTATCGCGCGGATTTGCTGGCGGCGAACGCGCTGGTGGCGTTGGGGCGGCCGAACGAGGCGACGGCGGTCCTGCGCGAGGCGGTGGCGGATGGTGAGAAGCGCAAGCTGAGCGGCAGCCCGGGAGTGAAGGCGGCGGCGGAACTGCTGGGGCGGCTGGAGAACAGCAGCCGAACAGAGCCAAAATGAAATCTGTGCGTGTCTGTCACAGTCGGGGGGCGGGCAGCACTTTCTTTCTTGAACCGGATCGCGGGCGTCCCACTGCCTTCGGCCGGTCAAGGAGTTTCTCATGTTTGGTTCCCAACCGTTTGCGTCAGGTCGTTCGATGTGCTGCACGGCGAGTGTGGTGCTGGTGGCCGCGGCGGGTTCGTTCGGGCAGTGTGATGTGTATCGCACAGGCGTGCCGGACTTTGACCAGCGGCGAGCTGGTCTTGATGGTGGCGGTAACACGTTCTGTCTCCCAACCTCGGCGATGAACTGGTTTGGGTTCATCGCCAACAAGGGCTATCCGGCGGTGCTGGACGGGCCGCGGGTGTGGCAGTCGCAGAGCAACTATGACCTCGTCACGGATCGGCTGGAGTTGCTGGGGGAGCCGCCGTTGATGAACACGAACGTCGAGTTTGGCACGACGCTGGGCGGGGCGCGGCGCGGGGCCCAGATCTGGCTGGATTCGTTTGCGCCGGGCGCGTTCGTGGTGGAAGCGCGGGGTGCGAGCAGCACCTATGAGCCTTCGCCGCTCGAGGCCTATGTGCTGCTGTCGCTGGGCTCGCTGCCGATGACGTGCTTTGGTCGCTACACGTTTACGCCGGCGGGACTGCCAGCGAATGTCTTTCAGCCGCGATGGGTTCGTGCTGGCGGCCACTGCGTGACACTCACGCGGGTGTACGACGGGTGCAGCGCGGCGCCGGAGTTTTGGTATCGCGACCCGGCAGGCTTTGACGGCAACAACACGACGCAGGCCCAGTTTGTAACGCAGAGGACGGACCTGCAGGAGACAACGCTGCTGGTGGCCTCGTCTTTGGACGTGCAGCCGGTGGTGCGCACGCGGTGGTTCCGCTCGCCCGACAGCAACCCGCGGAACATTTATGACGGCCTGGTTGTCATTCATCCAGTGCAGGGGCTGAGCGCGGGCCCGACGCAGGGTCAGGTGGTGTTCGCGAACTCCTACAACTTTGATACGCTCACTGCGCCCCCCCAGCAGGTGTTCAACATTCCGGGCGGCGGCGTGGTTCAGTCGGTGCTGTTTCAGCCGGCGCGTCCGTACGCGCTGGTCGTGATGGGACAGACCGGCGGCGATGTGCTGATGCGTCTGAATCTGCTCAGCGGCGTGGTGGACACGCTGCGGCCGCTCTCGAACGCCGGGCCGTGCACGATCGATCGGCGTGGCGAACTGCATATTTATGCCGATCGGTCATTCCAGCGGATCAA
>Ga0105044_10005582_pt1 | contig 17302 bp, 13 predicted proteins | sample MAT01_FD_78092 | JGI IMG/M metagenome (GOLD analysis project Ga0105044, IMG submission 78092) | Freshwater microbial communities from Lake Fryxell liftoff mats and glacier meltwater in Antarctica - MAT-01 | ecosystem: Environmental > Aquatic > Freshwater > Ice > Liftoff microbial mat | place...
ACTCGGTTAAATCTAGGGCTAATAGGGCCCTCAAGCTTTGGGCTACAGCTGCCACATATAGCGCTCAATGCATCGTTGATACCGGTATTGGCAACCGCAGGCGGCGTTGCCATGATTTGCCATTCTGAAGCCGTTGCCGGTGTTGCTGCAGAATATTGCGCAGAGCAAGGCCTAGGGCTGCGTGCGCTGATTACCTTGGGCGACGCGGTTGATATCAATGCCGCCGAGCTTTTAGACTACTTCGCCAAGGACGCTAATACCACAACTGTGCTGCTGCAATTGCATCCGAGCGCGATTGAATCATCTGCACTTACGCAGGCCGCATTTACAGGAATTTCTTTCTGCGTTACGCGCTTGCGCGCAGCGCAAAGCGACCGTCGTTTGGTTGAGTGCGCATGACCTAACAAGTGATCTAAATGGCGCCGAATCACGCGCTGAATCACGCGCCGAATCACGCGCTGAATCATTGGCAGAAGCGATCACCGACAGCCATATTTTGCGGCAAGGCGCAATTACGGTAACGAACCTCGAAAACTTCTGCGAGGCCGCGCATTTAAAACAATTTGCCCGCATTGGCTTTGCATTGGCAAGGCCTAACATCGCAACGTCTGCGCTGCCAAACACCAAGCAAAAGCTGCTGCTGACGGGCAATAGCGCGGCACTACTCGCATTATGTGTGCACGCAGCCGGGTCCACGGATTTCGAACTACCGGCACTGCCGACAGCATTAATACGTAAGTTACGCCCCTTACTTGCCGCGCGCAGCAACATCGTGAACCCGCTCAACTTAGGCCGCGATGCCGACCCAACGCGTTACACAAAAGTCGCGCATGCGCTAAGCGGCTTTTCTGGCGCGCTGCTGTTTTGTCATCATCCCAACGCTTTTTCTGATGGCTATGCGATTGCAGAAACGCTTTGCAACGAAGCCGAACTGACACGATCCAACGATAACCAGTTGCGAATTGCCATCTTTACCGGTCAGGCGCAGGCCCCTGCACGCGCGTTGTTGAGAACATACGGTTACGCCACCTTCGATGCGCCCGCCACGGCGATGCGCGCTTTACGGATGCGCGAGCATCTAAGGGAAATTCGCGCGGCTTCTAGACGTTATCCATTCCCCAGTCAGCCCGTTGCTGGTCAAAGCGTGATCAGCGCCAGCGGCATCAGCATGATTTTGCGGGATATTCAAAGCGCGGATGAGGCGGAACTACAGCGCGGTTTTTTGCGCCTAAGCGCGGACGAAGTACGAATGCGATTTATGCATCCGTTAAAAGCGCTGACGCACGACCTTACCGTACGCCTGACGCAGCTGGATCCGAATCGCGATATCGCACTGGTGCTAGCAGCACCGGCGCCGGTAGGCGAGGCGCAAATTTATGCTGTGGTGCGGGCATCACGCACACCGAGCTACCAGCACCGAGCACGCACCGACGCCGAATTTGCAATCGTAATTCCACGCGCGCTCTCTGGCCAAGGCTTGGGCAAAAAATTAATGCTTGAGCTAATTCAGCGCTGTCGAGCAGCCGGTATATGCACCCTATGGGGCGACGTGCTAGCGGAAAACTCCGCGATGCTGGCCTTGGCACGAAAACTTGAGTTCAAAGTGCAAAAACATCCTGACCAAGATTATGGCGGCGGCAATATGGTGCGCGTGGTGCGCTCGATTTAGCACCGTTGACGCGCCTAAAATATTGGCATAGGCTGATAGCATATGCCAGTCTTAAGGAGTAACACCATGGAGCATGAACGCACCGCTTCACTGTTTCGCAACGGCCGCAATCAAGCGATTCGCATCCCAAAGGAATTCGAGTTTGAGGGCACTGAGGTCACGGTCCGAAAGGAAGGAACGCGGCTAATTATAGAACCCGCCCTAACAAAGCATCCATTTATCGCGTTCCTAGAAGGCCTCGAACCATTGAACGAATCGCTGCCAGAGATTGACGATTTACCGCCTAAAGATAGAGAATTATTTTGATTACAAAGCGCGATAAAACGTCCCGACTGAAAGCGAGCCATCGTTACTTATTAGACGCAAATATAATTTCATCATTGGTTCGCCAGCCCACTGGAGCCATCTATCAAAAGCTGAAACAGGTCGGCTTTGAAGCCGTTTGCACCAGCATCATTGTTGCTGCAGAAATCCACTTTGGTCTTGCGAAAAAGGGTTCGGAAACACTGAGCAACAAAGTAATCTCGATCTTGTCTTACTTTGACGTCATCGGCATGGATCCACCGGCAGAGCTACATTATGCCGAGATACGCTTTGCGCTTGAGCGAATCGGTAGTCCCGCAGGCTCGAACGACCTACTCATCGCCGCCCACGCACGCTCGCTAAATCTGACGCTCGTTAGTAACAACACACGCGAATTTGAACGCGTGCCGGGTTTGAAGTTGGAAGACTGGCTGGCCTGATTGACGAATTAATCTAGCGCCCACGCGCAAACAAGCGATCCAAATCGGCTTGCCCGAGCTGCACCCACGTCGGGCGGCCGTGATTGCATTGCCCGGATCGCTCGGTGGTTTCCATATCACGCAACAGCGCGTTCATTTCTGGAATCGTCAGGCGTCGATTTGCGCGCACGCTGGCGTGGCAGGCAATATTGCCGAGCACTTCATCACTGACCGCTTGCAGGCGCGCGGCACTTTGATGCTGCACCAAATCCGCTACCAAATCACGCGTCAAAGTATCCAAATCTAGATCCTGCAGTAAGCTAGGCACTCGGCTTAAACGCACGCTTTCGGGCCCGGCGCGCAGTAGCGTGAAGGATAGGGAATCCAATAAATCAGCATGATCTTCAACCGCCTGTGCTTCACGCTGACTGACCGAAAAACTCATTGGCACCAACAGCGTTTGCGCACTTAACGTATGCGTATTCAGCGCCGCCTTCATGCGCTCCAACGTGATGCGCTCATGCGCGGCGTGCATATCGACAATGATTAAACCGGCGTTGTTCTGCGCCAAGATAAAAACACCGTGCAACTGCGCCAATGCATAACCGAGCGGCGCGTCTGAATGTGTATCAATCCCAGGCTGGCCAGCAAAGTTAGCATTTGGCGCCATCGCGTTGCTAACATCGTAACGCGCCATCGGCGTGGCGTCGCGCAAGCCTGATGGCGCAGAATCTTGCGCAGCGGGCGGCCCATACAGCGTTGCCAGTGCCGCCAATGACGTCGTGCTTGCGCCTGCATTTTGAAACCGGTTCCACGTAAACGCGGGTGCTACACCTGTCTGCGACGATAAATTATTCGGCAACGTCAGCCGCCCCTGCTCCGGGTTCAGCAGCGCCGCCGGCAAACCTGCAGGCACGGCCGCCGTCAAACCGGCGCGTGTGTCTTTCAGCGCTTCATGCAGCGTGCGAAACACGAAATCATGCACCAGCCTACCATCCCGAAAGCGCACTTCGGACTTTGCCGGATGCACATTGACATCCACCCGCGCTGGATCGAGCGTCAAAAACAGCACATAAGCCGGGTGGCGCCCATGGAAAAGCACGTCCGAGTAGGCTTGGCGCACCGCATGCGTTACCACGCGATCCCGCACGGGGCGGCCATTCACGTAAAAATATTGCTGATCCGCTTGCGCGCGCGCCGCCGTGGGCAAACCCAACCGGCCACGCAGCCACAAGCCCGCCAATGATTCATCCAATGCGATCGAAGCAGCCTCAAAATTAGGGCCAAACACACTGCGCAGCCGGTCATCCGGGCGCGTGCTTTCATCCTGCGGTAAGCGCTCCTTTTGCGGCGTATAGATGCGCTCGCTTTTGCCGTTATGACTTAAGCGAAACTCAACCTGCGGATGCGCCAAGGCAATCGTATGCAGCGCATCTTCAATATGCCCATACTCGGTGCGCTCTGCCTTTAAGAACTTGCGCCGCGCTGGAATGTTATAAAACAGCTCGCGCACGTCAATGCGCGTGCCGTATGGCATCGCAATCGGCTCCGGTTTACCTAAGGTCGAACCGTCGGCATTCACCACAAAGCCATGTTCTGAACCTAGTGTACGCGAACCTAGGGTACGCGAACCTAGGGTACGCGAAGCTAAGGAGAAACGTGAAACAGAGGCCACGCTCGGCAACGCTTCGCCGCGAAAGCCAAAACTCAAAACCTGCTCCAAATCCTCCAGGCTGCTGATTTTGCTGGTCGCATGACGCGTCAGCGCAAGCTGCAATTCATTTTCCGCGATGCCTGCGCCATTATCACTAATGCGTATTCGCCGCGCGCCACCGCCTTCGATCTCAATCTCAACCCGAGTTGCACCCGCGTCTAAACTGTTTTCGACTAGCTCTTTCAGCACCGAGGCCGGGCGTTCAACCACTTCGCCGGCCGCAATTTGATTGATAAGCACATCAGGTAAGCGTTTGATCGACACTTTCGTAAACCTAGCTCGCCAGTGACTGATTGTGCCGCGCAAATACCGCGTCTAACTCCGCCACCCAACCCGCAATCGCTTGTGGCGGCGCAAAACTGGCATCAAGCGAATTGCGCGCCAAGGTGTAGGCATCGCTGGCATCCAAATCCAATGCCGCAAAGGTTTCGACGAAGTTCTGCAGCAAATAGCCGCCAAAATAAGCCGGATCGTCCGAGTTAATCGTGACTTTTAAGCCCGCATCCAACAGACGCTTCAAATTGTGCTGCGCTAGCGTCGGGAAAACGCACAGCTTGATATTCGATAGCGGGCAAACCGTTAACGCCATCTTCAAATCACGCACACGATTTGTCAGCGCTTCGGATTCCAAAATCCGCACGCCGTGGTCGATGCGTTCGACTTTCAAAACATCCAATGCGCTTTCAATATAGCTGGCCGGGCCTTCCTCGCCAGCGTGTGCAACGATGTGTAGCCCAAGCTCGCGACATTGCGCAAAAAGCCGCGCGAATTTTTCCGGCGGGTGGCCGCTCTCACTGGAGTCAAGGCCAACGCCAATAAACTGTGCGCGGTAGGGTAAGGCCGCTGCTAAAGTGGCAATTCCTTCTTCCTCGCTCAAATGCCGCAAGAAACATAAGATTAGATCCGCGCTAATTCCCGTTTCAGCACCGACTTCTTTGATCGCGCGCGTCAATCCGGCAAATACCACACCAATATCCACGCCACGCGCCGTATGGGTTTGCGGATCAAAAAACAGCTCCGCTCGCCGCACGTTTTCCACAGCCGCTTTACGCAAATAAGCCGCTGCCATATCAAAAAAATCCTGCTCGGTCAGCAACACGCTGGCACCCGCGTAATAAATGTCTAAAAACGTCTGCAAATCGGTAAATGCGTACGCTGCGCGCAAAGCTTCAATGCTCTCAAAGGGCAAGCTCAAGCCGTTGCGCTTCGCCAACGCAAAAATAAGCTCAGGCTCAAGCGAGCCTTCAATATGAATATGAAGCTCCGCTTTCGGCATATCGCTAAGCAGCGTCGCCAACTTTGGAGCCAGCACGGGCGCCAATGTCGATGTGTGCGTGGACGTGTATGTGGACATAAATTGTGCTCAGCCAAAACAAAAGCCGACGGTACTATTTTTTGCGGGCCAATAGCGATGTAATACGCGCGAAGTACGTGTGACTCAAAGCAACCTTTGAAGTATAAGTTGTTTTCGAATCAATCTAAAAGAACCCACGGATCTATTTGCGTTGTCACTTCTTCAACTGACTAAGAATCAGTGCGAACTGATTTAGAACCTAGGTCTTCACATATAATTCGAGAACATCACTTCCAATAAACTCAGCTGAACGCTACTTGATATCGCGTCTACATTGAATATCGGCTCCAGCACCACAGGACTAAACTCCTTCACGCTTTGGTTACAAAACTTTTCGTCTAAGAAAAAAATCTCAAGCGAAGCTTCAACGGCACAAACGCTAGCCCACCCGGAGGATCACCGCCACCGTGAATATTGAAACACCCTCAAACGTGCGCTGGTGGCGCTATACCTATCGCGTGCCAATGCTTATTTGGCACATTTCGGTGCATTTGCCCATCACTTTAATCATGATTAATCCGCTTACGGCGCGTGTTTACCTTGGCGGTGAGCGCTTGGATTATCACATGGTGCGTTTTTGGCAAGGCAACCTGATGCGCATTTTTGGTTTTCGCCTCGTCAAGTTTGGCACAGCACATGCCGGTGCCTGTTTAAGCGTGGCCAATCACGTCAGCTGGCTAGACATCACCTTGATTCACAGCCAACGCGTGGTGCATTTTGTCGCGAAATCAGAAATTTCACGCTGGCCGCTGATTGGGTGGATGGCGCGACGCGCCGGTACGATTTATCACCGTCGTGGCAACACCGACTCGCTTTCTGCGGTTGCCCAGCTTATGGTTGAGCGAATGCGCGCGGGTGAATCCGTTGGTGTATTTCCGGAAGGTGGCTCCAGTACTAGTTTTGTGGTGCGCACCTTTCACGCGCGTATTTTTCAACCGCCCGTTGAGGCGCAGGTGCCGGTACAACCGATTGCGCTGCGCTACTCACGCGGTGGCGCGCTCGCGCATAGCGTGCCATTTCGTGTAGGCGAAGGGTTTTTGACCAACTTTTTACGCCTCTTGGGCGAATCGGGCGGCGATGCCGAGGTGCATTTCTTAGCGGTCGTGCCGGTTGCTGCGAACGCGCGTCGGGCGCTTGCGGAATTATCCAAAAATGCCATTTCGCGTGTCGTCGGCGCAAATCAGGACACAACGCAAAGTGATCATCGTCAGCCAAACGCGGAAAACCGCGCGGAAATTACCTTGAGCGCCAAGTCGTGAATGCTGCATTCGCGCCGCGCGGCTGGCTTAAAAACCCGCATCTACAAAGTGTGTTGGCAAGTTCACAATTGCGCGGCTATCAAGCGCGTCGGCGCTTCCCCGCATTTTTAAGCGCCGAACGCGAAATTTTAATCGATTGCGGCAATGGCATCACGCTTTCCGGCTTGCTTGCATTACAGCCCAATAGCGCCAGCGCACCTTCGCGTGGCCTAGTCGTCATGATTCACGGCTGGGAAGGCAGTGTGCGCTCAAGTTATTTGATTTCTACCGGCGGACATTTGTACAGTGATGGGTTCGATGTATTCCGGCTCAATTTGCGCGACCACGGCGATACGCACAAGCTCAACAAGGAATTATTTCATTCGTGCCGTTTGGATGAAGTGGTAGCCGCTGTACAGGCAATTTTAGCGCGTGTACCGCACCGCAAAGCGATCATTGGCGGTTTTTCGCTGGGTGGCAATTTTGCGCTTCGAGTAGCGCGCGTAATGCCTGACGCATTTCAGTTTGTGTTTTCAGTTTGCCCGCCTTTGGTGCCCAAACGCTCGCTTGAGGCGATCGAAGTTGCGCCTTGGTTTTATCAAGCTTACTTTTTACGCAAATGGACGGCGTCACTGCGGCTAAAGGAAAAGCTATTTCCTGAGCATTTCAACTTTGCCAGTTGGCGCGGGATGAATTTGCGTGAATTGACCGAAGCGCTGATCCTAGAACACACCGAATATTCGACCTTTGAAGCGTATTTGGACGGCTATTGTGTGGGATTTGATCGACTAAAAAACTTGATGATTCCAACGCTGCTAATCGCTTCAGTCGATGACCCGGTGATTCCCGTGGGCGATTTCTATACTTTAGAGCGGCCTGAATCAATGGCGCTTGAAATCCTACAGACCGGTGGACATTGCGGCTTTTTGCTTAATGCAAAATTAGAAAGTTATATTGAGCAACGCATCAGTGCGGCGCTTGCACACTTTTAGGTACACAATCCGCCCGAAATTTTGCGCCGTAACCTAAAGACCTTATCCAATGTTGAAAGAATTAAGTTCGCACCTAGCTGCCGGCCGTAACGCCCAGGCGGTTGAAATTGCAGATATTTTGTTAGCCAGTGCACCCGATAATATTGACGCGTTGCACCTAGGCGCAATTGCGCATGCGCGCATGGGCGATGCGCAACAGTCAGAAGGCTTATTTGAACGCGCGCTGTTGGTGACCCCAGAAGACCCCATTTTGCACATGAATTTTGCCCAGCTGCACTTGGCAAAAGGCGATTTGGCGCGCGCAAAAGGCGGTTACAAAGCCGCGTCAATGTTGGATCCGAATTTAAGCATTGCGCACTCTAGCCTCGGAAACCTTGCCGCGATCGGTGGTGATATTGCCAGCGCGGAAGAACTTTACATGACCGCCTTACGCGCCGACCCTGACGCGCTGCCGGCATTGCTTGGCCGTGGGCATTTATTACTAGATCGCGGCGATACAACTACCGCACAAACCGTCGCACAGCATGCGATAAAAATTGCCCCGCAAGACGCGCGTGCGCATGCGTTACTCGGACGTGCGTTTTTAGACGCCGGGCATACGGATTTTGCGATCCAAACATTTAAAAACGCGGTAAAAATCAATTCGCAGTTCTTCGCGGCCCGGGTGATGTTAGCGCGTGCGCTGATGCTGCGCGGCGATCTTCCAAACGCCGAAGCCGAATTAGTCCTTGCTGCGAAGAGTGCGCCGAATGACATTACGCTCAAGCTAGTGCGCTCGGAGCTGTATGCAAAAACCCAGCGAAACACCTTAGCTGCTAAAGATCTAGATGAAATTTTAGGCGCTACGCCGCTAATCGCCGCACTGCGGGCACGCGTGGGTTTGCATTTTAATATGGGCGAACTTGACGCTGGCCTAACGTTGCTCAAAACCGCCTGTCTAGACCGACCCACCGATTGGTTGCTAAATCATGCATTGCTCGGCTATTTGCTGGATTTCGGCCGTACCGCCGAAGCGCGCGTGGAAGCAGTGCGCTGGACCGAACGGGCGCCGAAATTTGCACCCGCTTGGATGCACTTAGCGAGCATTGATGAAGGCGAAGGTCAGTTCGACGCGGCGCGTGAATCGGCCGAAATTGCCAGTGGTTTAGATCCAGAGCTTGCCCAGGTCAAATTGATTCTGGCACGTGCGCGCCTACGCGCGGGGCGGCCCGGCGATGCACAAACGTATTTGAACGGCATCATGGCGAAGAACTGCAGCCTTGAACAGCGCATTGAAGCGATAAGCCTGCGCGGGCGTGCGCTGGATTCACTAGGGCAACGAAATGAAGCCGTGACGAGCTGGCAAGAGGCTGCCGCGCTGCAACCTGAAGCGGTGCGGGCGAAATATCCGACTTTGCCGCACTTAGACAAAGCTGTGGCAGATACATCGGTTCTGCTTGAAACACCTTTGCTTGCTAGCGTTGGAAGTCAGCCGCATCAGCTCATTTTCCTGACCGGCTTACCGATGTCTGGCGTGGAATCTATTGCATGGTGGTTAGCACACTCGCCAGGAACGATCGTCATCAATGATCGGTTTAAACTAGATACGTCTGCAGTTCGCCACGATTTTCTCAATACAGTGCGCGAAGACCGCTTAGCCATCAACTTCACCGCCTCTGATCTGGAACACGTGCGTTCGCGTTATTTTAAGGCTTTGCGGCGCGCGGTTACGAACACGGGCTCCAATCCCAAGCTGGTTGTTGATTGGCTACCGGTTTTAGATATTCGACAATATCGCGTGCTGCGCCGCGCCTTGCCGGACGCACGCTGGCTACATATTGACCGCGATAGCAAAGACGTACTGCTGGGCGCACTGATGGCTGGCTCAAATATGCTGCCCATGCACCGGCTTAATGATGCAGCTACCCTGTTGAGCGAACATAGCGCGCATTTGAGTGCTGCGGCAAAAGAGCATAGCGAACAGGATTTCTGCTTTGCCTTTGACAACGTCAAAACTGAATTCGCACGCCTTTGCGAATGGCTGCAAAAGCTCGGTATTGAGTGCGCATCGGAGGAGCGCTGGGCGATGGCCAATATGAGTCTAGGCGGTTTGCCAGCGTATTTCCCAGCAAAGCGCTGGCAGGCGTTTGAAGGCCCGTTAAAGTCAGTATTTGGTGCACTGTAATGTTTACCGGCTTGGTTGAGTGCATGGGCAAGCTGGTGAGCTTGCAGCAAATAGATGGCGAAAAAGTCGCGGTTGACAATGGCGGCAGCGATGTAAGAATTCGCGTCGAGCTAGATTCGCAGTTGCAAAACGCTGGCGCAAATGCATTTTGTGCTGACGTGCATGAGGGCGATTCAATTAGCGTTTCCGGCGTTTGTTTGACCGCCCTCGACGTTAGCGCAAGTGGGTTTTCGGCAGATGTGTCAAACGAAACCTTGCGCCTAACCTCGCTTGGGCAGCTCAAAGCCGGTTCAAGCGTCAACTTAGAAAAGGCGCTGCTACCCAGTTCCCGCCTGGGCGGACATTTTGTCAGCGGCCACGTTGATGGATTGGCGCGCGTCACGAATATTAGCCATGATGCCCGTTCGCAACGCTGGGAATTCAGCGCGCCGTCGGCGTTAATGCGCTTTATCGCGGTCAAAGGCTCAGTTTGCTTGGATGGCGTTTCGCTGACCGTCAACGAAGTGCTCGATGATTGTTTTAGCGTCAATCTAATCCCGCATACGCTGGTCAAAACGAGCTTAGCTAGGCGCGCTGTCGGTGAGTACGTGAATTTGGAAGTTGATCTGATCGCGCGCTATTTAGATCGTTTGCGCGGCTAGTCCATAAAAATTTAGGGTGTCAAGCGAGCATCTAAAAGCGCGACGTAGTCGTAATATGCAAATTCCTCCAAATTGCAGTGGCGCACGCCACTACTTGCCTTATGTCACTGATTGCCCTGGGTTTTCACCTTTCGCAAATACTCAATTCAGATTTAGACGTTGGTACGCTCGATCAAATTATCATCCTAGGGCGTAGGCAAAATTTGATTGGTTCCGCCGCTACCGCCTCGCAAGGAACCGTGGGCGCAGAGCAACTCAAACAGCGGCCGTTAACACGCAGCGGCGATTTAATCGAATTCGTTCCCGGTATGGTGGCAACCCAGCACTCCGGTAGCGGCAAAGCCAGCCAATATTTTTTACGGGGTTTCAATTTAGACCACGGCACCGACTTCGCCAGCTTTGTCGATGACATGCCAATCAATTTGCGTACCCATGGACACGGGCAAGGCTATACCGATTTGAATTTCATCATCCCGGAAATGGTTGGCGAATTAAAATACGAGAAAGGTCCCTATTCGGTTGAAATCGGCGACTTTAGCGCGAGCGGTTCGGCACGTTTTCGCCTTAGCGAGGACCTAGGCGCGCCAAAAGCCGAGCTGCGCATCGGCGCCTTTGGTTACTTGCGCGGCGTTGCAGTCGGTAGCGCCGACGTTGAGGGGACTAAGCTAACTTACGGCGTTGAATCGCATGGCTATTCAGGGCCTTGGGATCAAATTGACGAAAACGTAAAAAAGAAAAACGCGGCGCTAAAGCTGACGACCAACATCGGTGATGGCTCTGGGCGTTTGCTGCTAATGGCGTATGACAATACCTGGAATTCTCCCGATCAAATACCTGAGCGCGCGGTGGAGCTTGGTTTAATTGGCCGTTTGGGTTCGCTCGACACCAGTTTGGGCGGTGCATCATCCCGCTACAGCCTTTCCGCTGGCTACAGTGGCACGGTTTTGGGTGGCATTTTCGACGCCTCCGCCTATGCAATCGACTACGACTTAAAGCTTTTTTCAAACTTCACTTACTTTCTTGATGATCCAGATCTGGGCGATCAATTCAGTCAGTTTGATCAGCGCAAAATCTATGGCGGCGGTCTAAGCAATGTATGGAGCGGCGAAAACTCGGCGGGAAAACAGTGGAAACTGCGTGTCGGCAGCGAAGCCCGCACAGATCGTATTGGCGCGGTGGGCTTGAGCCGCACGCAGGAACGCCGTTTGCTGGAAAGCATACGCAATGACCGCGTGCGTGAAGCAAGCGTGGGTGTTTATGTTGATGCCGAGTACAAATTTAACCCGCAGTGGCGCACCTATTTTGGCAGCCGTATTGACCACTATGACTTCAATGTTGCGGGTTTGAATTGCCCGTCCCAGCCTGCTTCCTGCCTGAATTCTGGAGTTAGCTCCGCCAGCATCAGCTCGCCCAAGGCTAGCTTAATCTATACCCTGGGCAAGCCGTTGGAGCTTTACGTAAGTGCAGGCAAGGGCTTTCATTCCAATGACGCGCGCGGAACCACCGTTCGCGTTGATCCACGCAGTGGCGCTGCAGTCGATGCAGTAACGCCGCTGGTCGCATCCTTCGGCCGCGAATTGGGTGCGCGCGTTTTTGTCAATGATCGTTTGAACGCCACATTCGCCCTGTGGCAGCTCAATATCGATTCCGAGCTGCTATTTGTCGGCGATGCTGGCAACACCGAAGCCAGCCGGCCAAGCAAACGTCAGGGCGCCGAGCTAGGCATGTATTGGTTTCCTAGTGAGATCTGGAATGTCGAATTAGAAGCCAGCTACACCGACAGCGAATTTGATGATGTAGACCCCAGCGGCACAAAAATCCCCGGCTCAATCCCACTGATTATAAGCGCCGGCATTAACGCTGAATTTGACAATGGTTACTCAGCAAGCGCGCGCGTGCGCCACTTTGGCCGCTACCCGCTCATTGAAGACAACAGCGTAAAATCGGATGGGTCAACCCTACTCAATCTGCGAGTCGCGAAGCGCTGGCAGCAGCTCAGTGTCAGCGCGGACTTACTCAATGCGCTCAACTCTAAAGCGCACGATATTGACTATTTTTATGCGTCCAGACTGGCTGGCGAATCGGCGGGCGGTGTCGACGACATCCATTTCCATAGCTTCGAGCCGCGTGCTTTAAGGGTTACGCTTGGGTATCAGTTTTAGTGACTTCTCAGCAATCATCCTGTTAATCGTAGACGCTGCGTTCGATAGAATCCGTTCGCCCTGAGCCTGTCGAAGGGCAGGTCCGAAAACTTGCTAACGGAGCAGACGAGTGCGATGACGCGAAAAATTTAGGGAGTTTGTATTGGAGTTTGTTGACTGATCGACTTTAGCCATTTCTTAGCACTAGATCGCACAAACTCCTCTGCCTCAGCCTTAGTCATGGGATTATTGCTCTTCGGCCTCTGTGGATAGGCGTGTCGAGCCCATCCACCACTACCCTACATTGTCCCAGCTTATTTTCCAGCGCTATCAACTCCGGCGGACGCCTACCCGAAGCAATAACCGGCGCCAATAATTCGCAGGCCGCCTTCTTATTCCCGGCTGCGAAACGAACTTCCGCCAAAGTAATGTACGCAATCGCGTCTTTACGCAAGTCGAAATTCAACTGCGCCAAGCGCTCCGCTTCGGCGCTTTCTGCGATCAGCAAATAAAACTTCACTGCGTGTTGTGCATAGGTCGCGGGAAAGGCCTTTAAGCGTTCGCCATAGCGGATTTTCGCGCGGATCAACCACTTTTGCGCTGCAGCGGTATTGCCTTGCTTATTTTCCAAAATAGCCAACCCGGCCATATCATCAGGATTTTGCGTCTGCTCGATCACCTTAATATAGATTTCGCGCGCCTCGTCAAACTGCCCGACCCGCACCAAACACTGCGCCAAATGCGACAACGCCAGGGAATACCCGGGCAAACGCGTCAATGCACTACGAAAAAAGCGGATTGCTTGCTCGGGCTGATTAAAGCGCAACAGCGCGATGCCTTGCTGCGTGTGCAGCCACGCTAGGGGCATGGGTGCCACGTCGGTATAAACAAATTGCGCCTGATGAAAATAGTCGCTGGCACAGGCTAATTCGCCCCGATCCGCGCAGTCATTTGCCAGCTTCACCAGTTCGGCGTATTCCTTACCGGTGGTAAGTGGCGCATTTGGAATGCTGCGCGCTGCAAGTGGTGTTAGGCCGCGTGCATTCGCAATCTCTAAACGCAGTGCGGCACTGGAGTTCACATCGTTAAGCCGATCTAGCAATGCCAGCGCGGTGTCAAACTCATGAATATAGGAATAAATCGTTGCCGCCAATAGCAACGCATCAGCGTCCAATTCCGAACTTGCATTTATCTGAACCGCTAAGCCATAGGCGCGATCCAAGTCGGCCATCGACCCCAAGGCTTGATAGCGTTGGAATAAAACACCCGTGCGCGCCGCTAGCGAACGCGGCGTGTCCTGCTTGGGCAGAGTTTCGAGCCGCGCATCAAGCTGTTTTAGATAAGCAGCACCATCGGTCGTAGGGCGATCCTGCACCGAAAGCGGATAGTTCGGTAGCGCCAGCACCATGGGCAGGATCGGCAGCATTTCTGCTGCCGGGGCTAATGTGGAATCTAGTGCTACCGGATTATTTAGGGTTCCAGGCTGAGTGCTGCACGCGCTTACGAGCAACACTAAGCAAAAACCTATGCAGCGTTGCCGCATAGCTAACTTGCTTTGCCTAAACAAAATATCTAATCCAGACTCAATTTGGATCCGCAAGAAACGGGAAATCTACCAAATTTGCCAGATTATCGTTGGCAACGTTATCGGAAACGCCTGGGCCAACGACCGCACCTAAGGTGTCGTCAATAATATCGCGATTCAAAGTACGGCCTCCGCATTTGCCCGCAACGCCCAGTTCAACCGCAAGATATTCGTCGCAGGCGGGTTTGCTGATATCAATAATCAAGCGATCATCGACCAAAACGCTGGCGAGCGTCGCTGGCGGTAACAGTGAATTTGCACGACCGTCTAAAGTGTCTAGCGCAGCCAAATTATTCGCCATTTCCGTCGTGAATTGAGTCCAATTAGAAGCCGGGCCCGGGGCGCGGTTATAAGCATCTTTAAGCGCTGTGCCAGTGCCTGGCAGTACATTGATTAAAGCGGTGTTAATAGCCGGACGCCCCTCGCGATCAATTTGACCACTGTTTAAGAACGCACAGCTTTGCCCTGAAATCGAGGTTAAACGATTTAGATTGACGCGGCCGCTAGATGGCAGGTTCAGTAAGTTTGTCGTGTAATCCAACGTTGCATTGTTACAGCCGCTAAAGGTCAAAACCACGTCACCAAAGGGGAACGACTGTGTGCCCGCCGAATTGCCGGTCGGCGGGAACGTGCCACCACTGGTATAGCGCAGCGGCACGGTGGCGACCGCACCATTGATTGCACCTACGCCCACCAGCCAGAACTGTCGGCCGCCATTGTCATGTGTGTGCCACGCAACGTTAAGGCGATCAGCGCCCCCCGCGGTCGGAATAACTTCGAGGCTTAGCCCGTGCCCTGGGTTGGCAGCATCGTACCAGCCGCCTGATATACCAGGGCCAATTCCCGCGCCACCGGTGCGTGTCGTGGAACTATAGACCTTTAAGACATTACGCGTGCCGCCATCACTCAGCGCCGAATTGGGAATGCCCAAAACGATGGTAAGAGTATTTAGATCACGAAAGAAATTCACACCTGGGTTGGTGAAACGTGGTGCAAGCGCATTGCGCGTAGCGTTGAACGCGTTCAAATCAAAAAAGAATGGGTCATCGCGCAAGCCGGTATAAACACGGAAACCGCCGGTTCCATTTACCGTCCGCCCGACGCTTCCCGATGCGGTCATGCCTGGAAAACCACTACATTCAAAACGTGTGGAACCGGGAAATTTACAGGTAACTACCCGCTCTGTGCCGCCGTTATCAATAAAAAAACGGTAGTCAACTGCACTTGAGAAACTTGAGGCGGAGTTTGCGACAGGGAACACCGTTGCAACAAAAATTGTTTCCGCAGGGTTTTTCGGATTGACAAAGGTGTAAATGTCATTCAAATCGGCGGCTGGATCGTTTGTCGCAAACGGCCCGTCTCGGTGATCAGCGGCCCAGGTCTGCGCGGCAACCAACAATGACAATGCCAATACACTGCAAAGGCTATTAATTTTCATGAGGTTCAACTCCTAATTAATTGCGAGGTAAATTCAGGTGAATTCGCGAACTGCTACGATGCTCAAACGGATGTTGGATGCAGAAAAGTTTACAACTCTTACTGTACGGCAAACGTCGACGTAGGTTGAACGCTTGCAGGGCAAAAAGCTGCCCCTAATTTTGCGGGGTTGACGCGTGTGCAAGCGCAACGGAAACTTTAAACATTTTCAGATGTCAAGCTGATTGTTTAAGTCGGGACGGCCAAAAAAAACCCGCCTCGCAGCGGGTTTTTTTTATTCATTAACAAGCAATCGAATCAATGTTCAAACTGTTCGGTTTCAGTGGAGCCCTTAAGCGCCGTAATCGAGCTATTTGCGCCAGCGATGACTTGCGTTACTTGATCGAAATAGCCCGTGCCGACTTCGCGTTGATGTTTGGTGGCAGTGTAGCCATCCTTTTCAGCGGCGAACTCGGCGGTTTGTAGTTCAACATAGGCCGACATTTGCCGCTCTTTATAGCCTTTTGCCAATTGGAACATCGAAAAATTAAGCGCGTGGAAACCGGCCAAGGTGATGAATTGGAATTTGTAGCCCATTTTGGCCAGCTCAATTTGGAAGCTTGCAATCGTGGCGTCGTCCAAATACTTTTTCCAGTTAAAGCTTGGGCTGCAGTTATAAGCCAACATTTTGCCCGGAAACTTTGCATGGATGGCGTCGGCAAACTGCTTGGCGAACACCAAATCCGGCTGCCCGGTTTCGCACCAAATTAAATCGGCATACGGGGCATACGCTAAACCACGGCTAATCGCTTGTTCCGCGCCCATTTGCGTGTAATAAAAACCTTCAGGCGTGCGTTTACCGGTTAGAAACGGTGCGTCATTTGGGTCGATATCATTGGTCAACAAATCCGCAGCGAGCGCATCGGTGCGCGCCACAATGATGGTTTGTACGCCCAAGCAGTCAGCTGCCAAACGTGCCGCAATCAATTTTTGTACCGCTTCGGTGGTGCTCACGAGGACTTTGCCGCCCATATGGCCGCACTTTTTCGCGCTGGCGAGTTGATCTTCCCAGTGCACGCCTGCCGCACCCGCTTCGATCATGTGCTTCATGAGCTCAAATGCGTTTAACACACCACCAAAACCCGCTTCTGCATCCGCCACAATCGGCACCAGCCAATCGCGTTGAGCGCCGCCTTCTGCTTGCTCAATTTGATCCGCGCGCAACAGGGCGTTGTTAATGCGTTTGACGACATTGGGCACGGAATCAACTGGATAAAGCGATTGATCCGGATACATTGAGCCTGAGGTATTGGCATCGGCGGCCACTTGCCAGCCGGATAAATAGATCGCTTCTAAGCCGGCCTTAACCTGCTGCATCGCCATATTGCCCGTCAGCGCGCCGAGCGCGTTCACATACGGCTGGGTGGTAATTTTTTCCCATAGCTTTTCTGCACCGCGCTTGGCTAGACTGTGCTCAACATGCACCGTACCGCGCAGTCGTACGACATCTTCAGCGGAGTAAGGGCGGGTGACGCCTTGCCAACGGGGGTTGTCACGCCAATCGGCTTTGATTTGTTCAAGGTCAAGAAATGCCATGCGATGCTCCGGGTTAAGGTTGCTAGGCGCATGAGTGTGTAAGTTTGGTGTGGAGTGTGGACTCTATCTG
>Ga0105044_10005583_pt1 | contig 17301 bp, 11 predicted proteins | sample MAT01_FD_78092 | JGI IMG/M metagenome (GOLD analysis project Ga0105044, IMG submission 78092) | Freshwater microbial communities from Lake Fryxell liftoff mats and glacier meltwater in Antarctica - MAT-01 | ecosystem: Environmental > Aquatic > Freshwater > Ice > Liftoff microbial mat | place...
GTATAGAAAGTTCTTAAAAAGCTTAGTCACGAATGAACCGAATAAACCGAATTTTTCCTTGACCATTCGTGAAATTTGCGCAATTCGTGACCGATAGTTTTTACAAAGACTTTCTCACTTTTATTTAGCAATCAGGCGCGTACAAGGTGCGCTTGGTTTGTACTGCAGCAAAGAGGATCAGACAAGTTCTCTGTGATTACGGTATCGATTATTCCTTATCATACAACGCAACCACATTCGGAATCAAATATTCATCGAACGCCCGTTCTACATCGTACTGGGGACGCCAATCCCAATCGCGGCGTGCCACGCTGTCATCCATATCGGCGGGCCAGCTATCGATGATCGCGCTGCGCTTGGGGTCGGGTGCAAAGGTAATGTCGGCATTGGGAAATGCGCGCAACACGCGACTGCGGATCTCACCAGCCGAGACGCTAAAACTACTTACATTATAGACCAACCGGCTTAGGCTAGAACGTGGCATGTGGGCAAGGGTCAACAAGGCGTCTACCGCATCGGGCATGGCCATAAAGGGAATACGCGCATCTTCGGGCACAAAGCACGCATAGGGCTCGCCTTTGGCCGCGGCATGGACCATTTCTGGGCCATAGTCGCTGGTACCGCCCGAAGGCCGGGTAAAGGCGCTGATCAAGCCCGGAAAGCGCAAGCAGCGAAAATCCAGGGTTGAGGGTTGTTCCGCAGCCAGTTGACGATAGTGCCGACTAAAGTAGGAGCCCAAGGTCTCGCAATAGAGTTTGTTACAGCCATACATGGTGCGTGGCTGATTCCATTCCCACTCGCGCACACGGCTATAGAGATCTTTGCTTTCACGGTCGGGCATGCCATAGATGGCGATCGAGCTGGGAAAAATAAACTGAACCGATCTCCCGCGCCATTGGCTTTCCTCGGCGGCCAACTTGAACAGGGCCATGGTGGCCTCCACATTGACCTGATGTGCCTCTTCGGGTGTGATCTCGCTGCGCGTTGAAAGCAACGCGGCCAGGTGATAGATCACATCAATTTCATATTCGCTCACCAGCCGTGCCAGCAAGCGCTCATTCAACAGATCGCCCTCAATGTGGGTGGTCAGGTGACGAATGTCGGCGGGAATGGCGCGAATGTCCATGGTTACCAATTGGTTGGTACCTTGCGCCGCTAGCCGTTCTACCAGCGCGTGACCCACCTCGCCACTAGCGCCGGTAATTAAAATAACCTTCTTACGCATACGACCTGCTCCAAATTGCGTGATAATGTCATTAATTTCGCAGAGTTTACAGAGAATCCCATGCCTGCTTTAGCTGACTTCCCTATAAACAGAACCCGCTAGTTGGTTACGAATTACGCAAAATCACCCAATTACTTTGAGGTCGCGGCCCACTCGATCAAAAATGTCGAGTGCTTGTTCCAGATCACTCTGGCTATGCGAAGCAGAATTCATGACGCGAATACGCGCCTTGCCCATTGCCACTGTCGGAAAGCCAATTGGGGCAGCAAACAGACCTTCATCAAATAGACGACGGCTAAATTGTTGGGCCAATGGCGCTTCCCCCAACATCAGCGGGATAATCGGCGTTTCGCTAAGGCCAATGTTAAACCCCATGCGCACCAGGGCCGCTTTCAAGACATTGGCATTGTGCCAGAGCTTGTCTACCAACGCGGTGGACTCTTGTAATATCTTCGTCGCTTCCAGACAGGCCGCAACATCGGGCACCGTCATGGCGCTGGAAAAGAGAAAGGGCCGCGCCCGTTGACGTAACCACTCGATAATCCGCCGGTCCCCCGCCACCAAGCCGCCCACCACACCAAACGCCTTGCTCAATGTGCCAACTTCCACATGGACCCGGCCATGCAGATCAAAATGATCGACAATGCCACGGCCGCCTTTACCCAAGACACCTTCGCCGTGGGCATCATCGACCATCACCAGGATGCCATGTTCTTCGGCCACTTCGACAATCGCGGGCAGCAGCGCAATATCGCCATCCATGCTAAAAACGCCATCGGTAATAATCAGGCGGCGGCGATAGCTCTGGGTGTCGGCAATTTTCTGGCGCAGATCGGCAATATCATTATGCGCATAGCGCACGATCTCGGCGCGGCTCAGGCGCGACGCGTCGATAATGCTGGCATGATTGAGCTCATCGGAAAAGATCACGTCACCGCGCCCCACCAAGGCGGGCACCACTGCGAGATTGGCCATAAAGCCACTTTGAAAGGTGATACAGGCTTCGGCTTGTTTAAACGCCGCGAGTTGCTGCTCCAATTCCAGGTGCAGCCCCATGGTACCAGCGATGACGCGCACGGCGCCAGGGCCAATGCCATAGCGATCAATGGCGGCTTTGGCGGCTTCACGTAGGCGGGGGTGATTGGCGAGACCAAGATAGTTGTTGGCGCAAAAGTTGAGCAACTGGCGGCCATCGATTGTCACCCAGGCGTCCATGGGGGACTCAATGGTGCGGATAGTAAACAACAGCCCAGCGTTCGCTAGTTGTTCACGTTCCTCATCAATCCAACCAAGCAAATTTTCCAATGTACGACTCCTTCTGTACAACCTGTCGGTAAAAGTTTCAGCGCTTCATTGTATCATATCTTCGCCACCGGAGGTGTACAAAATCCAGATTATCGGTTACAATAGGCTACAAACTATGATTACTTCTTCCAATAAGGCTCTAGCGTGCTTCCATGATTTGTCAAAATTGATGTTTTGCTGATTCGTACAACCTGTGTGTTCCCAGCAAAATATACGACATTGGTATAGAGAGCAATGCCATAGATGATAAGCTATACGGACATGGACGCGGGTAGTCCATCATCTATGTGCGATTGCGGTAATATAGCATGGTCACGCAGCGACCCCACACTGTGAAAGTAGATAGACCGGAAAGTAGACAGAACAAACTCAATTATGACTACTCTTGATTCCTTTGAATCCGAAAACAATTTGTACGAAGACGAAGCACCCACCGAACAGGAAGGCGGGCGCAATCGCAAAACGCTCGTGCGCGATCACGACGGCTTGGTAGAAACACGCCCTACTGCCGAACGCGCCATTCTTGTGGGCGTTGAATTGTCTGGCGCGCCGAATCTGCTGACGCTGGAAGATTCGTTAACCGAGTTGGCGCTGCTGGCCAAGACCGCTGGCGTCGGCGTAATTGGCACGCTTACCCAACGGCTTGCGACCCCCCATTCGGCCACCTTTATTGGCAGTGGCAAGTTGGAAGAGTTGCAAGCTTTTGCCTTGGAGCAAGGCGCGAATGTCGTTATCTTCGACGACGAATTGTCACCACGCCAACAACGCGAGTTGGAAAAGGTGTTGGGCGAGCAGATCAAGGTGCTGGATCGTACGGCGTTGATTCTCGACATTTTTGCCCGCCACGCCCAAACGCGCGAAGGGGCCGTCCAAGTGGAGCTGGCCCAATATGAATATCGCTTGCCACGCCTGACGCGCGCCTGGACCCATCTTGCGCGCCAAAGCGGTGGTCGCGCCGGCGGTGCCAGTGGTGGCGTGGGTGTGCGTGGCCCTGGCGAAACGCAGTTGGAAGTAGACCGCCGCGAAATTGGTCGGCGCATCGCTTTTCTCAAGCGCCAATTGGAGGAGATCCGCAAGCAGCGCAGCCTGCATCGCGAACATCGTCGCCAATCCGGCTCCCCCGTGCTCGCGCTTGTGGGCTACACGAATGCAGGCAAAAGCACGCTGCTCAATGTGTTGAGCAAGGCCAATGTACTTTCTGCCGATCAACTTTTTGCTACGCTGGACCCGACCACGCGCCGCACAGATTTGCCCAGCGGCCAGATGATCATGCTGACGGATACGGTAGGCTTTATCCAGAAATTGCCGACCATGCTGGTCGCCTCTTTCCGCGCCACGCTGGAAGAGGTCACCGAGGCTAATGTGTTGCTGCATGTGGTGGATTTGTCACATCCCAATATGGACGAGCAAGTGGCCGCCGTCGAAGAGGTGCTGGAAGAGTTAGAGGCGGGCAACAAGCTGGTCATTACGGCGCTCAACAAAGTTGATCGGCTGGATCTGACTGACCCCGATCAACAAGAGCGCATACAAGCGGCCATGGAAGCCTATCCCAATGCCGTGGTGATTAGTGCCGTAACTGGCGAAGGCCTCGACGATCTGTTGAACAAGATTGACGAAGTGCTCTTTGCCCAAATGGCACCGGTCAATGTGCTGATCCCCTATCAGCATGGAGAACTGGTTTCGCTATTTCATGAGCATGGCTTTGTGCAAGCCGAAGAACACACCGGCGACGGTACCCACCTGATCGGGCGGCTGCCCATCGGCCTTGCCGGTCGCTATGCTGATTATTGGACCCAGCAACCAGTGACCCAGGAATAATGCAAGCAGAAGTTCGACTGCTGCGGGCAATCCATGAAACATTGTTACCCGGTATGTGTATGAATTTTCAGGGGTTGTCTATACAAGCAGTCGAATTTCTTTATCTATAGGTGTTACGCGCTTGGTCAGAGCGATAGAGTCTCGCAGACGCTATTGCTCTCTCGTGAATCTATTCAACTGCGTAACTTCTTTATCTACTTATGGACAAACCATTTAAAAGTCATACAAATAAGCCCGGCAATACACGAGAGCGTATCTATGACTTTTAAGGGTTTTATCTATTACAAGCCGAGGGCAGAGTACCCAAAGCACCGATGAAGGAGCATTCATTCATGAGCGGTAACACGTTAACGATTACCGATAATCGCACGGGGAAAAGCTACGAAATCCCGATCGAGCACGACACCATCAACGCTATGGCCCTGCGCCAGATCAAGGTCAACCCCGATGACTTTGGCATGATGACCTATGACCCCGGCTACGGCAACACTGCGGCCTGCAAAAGCAGCATCACCTATATCGACGGTGACAAGGGTATCTTGGAATACCGTGGCTACCCGATTGAGCAACTGGCCGAGCAAAGCAATTTTCTCGAAGTCGCCTATTTGCTCATCTACGGGGAACTCCCGGACAAAAAGACCGCCGAGGAATGGGAGCACAAGGTCTGTCACAACACCTTTGTGCACGAAAATTTGACGGATCTGATGAAATCCTTCCGCTATGATGCCCACCCCATGGGTATGCTGATCAGCGGCTTGTCTTTTATGTCCACGCTGCACAAAGAGGCCAAGAACGTTAGCGACCAGGCCACGCGCGACAAGCAGATCCTGCGTATTCTGGGCAAGCTGCCGACGGTGGCGGCCTTTGTCTATCGCCACCGCATTGGTCGCCCCTACAATTATCCCAACAGTTCGCTCGGCTATGCAGCCAACTTCCTCTACATGCTGGACTTCATGAATCAGAGCGATTACGAAGTCAACCCGGTGTTGGCCAAGGCGATGGATGTGCTCTTTATCCTCCACGCCGACCACGAGCAAAATTGTTCCACTTCCGTTATGCGTGGCATTGGTTCGTCCAACGCCGATCCCTATACGGCAATGGCAGGGGCAACGGGCGCGCTCTATGGGCCGCTGCATGGTGGTGCCAACGAAGCCGTGATTCAAATGTTGCGCGAGATCGGTGATGCCAAGCAAGTGCCGGCCTATGTGGAACGCGTGAAAAAAGGCGAATTTCGGCTCATGGGCTTCGGTCATCGCGTCTACAAAAGCTATGATCCACGCGCCAAGATCGTCAAAAAATTGGCCGAAGATGTCTTCGCTGTCACAGGCAGCAATCCCTTGTTGGATATTGCCCTGGAATTAGAAAAGACCGCGCTCAGTGATGAGTATTTCATCAAGCGCAATCTTTATCCCAATGTGGATTTCTACAGCGGTATTATCTATCAAGCCATGGGCTTCCCGTCGGATATGTTTACCGTGCTCTTTACGCTGGGTCGTGCGCCGGGCTGGTTGGCCCAGTGGAATGAGCTGGTGCAAGACTCCGAGCAACGCATCGCCCGCCCGCGCCAGATCTATCTTGGCCCGGCCACGCGCGATTATGTGCCGCTTGAACAACGCGGCTAATGCTTGGTCGCGAAGAATCGAAAGATTATTCTTCGCGACCAATTTCTTTTATTGCAATACGCGCAGATCGCCCTCCCGGCGCGTGATGCGTTGGGCATCCAACTCTTCGAGGATGGCCTGGGCATATTTGCGACTGGTGTTAAAAAGATCGCGCACTTGGGCCAGCGTAATTGTACCTTGTTCCTGGGCGGTAGTGCGCACACGTGTCACAATCTCTGCAAAGTCGCGCTGCTGAAAGAGCACACCCCCACTAATCCGCACAAGCACCCCCTGATCAATCAGGACATCAACCAACTCGGCCTCGTTGCCCAACAGCCGCCCAATATCCGCTTCACTGGGCGGTGTATAGGGCGCATTGGTAAACAGCGTCAACACATGATCGATCAGCTGTTGCTGATGTAGCGTAAAATGTACCGCAAATCCGCTGCGCCAGATCAGACTATCATCACCCGCAATCGCGCCACTTTGCCGCAGCTGCGCAATAATTGTGTTGAAAAGGCGCACAGGCAATTCACTGCGAGCCAAAACATTCTGAAGACGGCTACGCGCTTCGCCGCGTGCCATGCCACGGCGCAGCGGAGATTGCTCGTGAAAACGATCCAACAGGGCCAGCAGTTGTTGCTGCACACGCGCCCATAATTCAAGGGTCAGGAGCACCGGTTCTGTGCTCGTTGCCAATAAGGTAATCGCACCGCTGCTTTGCAATTCTGCCAGCGCGGCTTGGGCAACCGTGAGATCCAATTCACTCTGTGCCAGAAGGGCCTTGGGTGTGAGAAAAGGATGGCGGACCAACGTCTGCAACAGAATCTCGTCGGGAGCGCCATTGGCAAGGGTCTGCAAGCGCGCCAATACGGCTGGATCAAAGCGCCGCCACCGCCGGCGCGGGTGCGGACTCAACACGATCCCCCCTCCCAACGTTGCGCTGGGCGAAGGTTGGCGCAAAATGTACCGATCACCCGACACCACAACGGCAGGTCGATCCAGCCGCAGTTGCAACCAACCCTGTTGCCCTGGCTCCAAGCTTTCCGTTCCCAAGAGACGTACAGTAGCAGGGATTTCGGCGGCTCCGCTAAAAAAATCGACGCGCTGATTATGCGTTACGCCTTTGGCGGCATCGGCCAGCAGGCGAAACTGCACATCAATCAGCAAGGTGGTGTGCAGGGTGTCCGGTTTGGCAACGACCGAACCGCGGTGCACTTCGTGGATATCCACACCGCTCAGATTGATCGCCAGGCGGCTGCCTGGTTCGCCATGCGCGATTGATTGTTTGTGGCTCTGTAGCCCACGAATACGCGCGGCGCGCCCGCCAGGCAAAATCTCCACGGCATCGCCCACTGCAAATTGACCATCGCTCAGGGTGCCGGTTACCACTGTCCCAAAGCCGCTCAGGCTAAAGACGCGATCGATGGGTAGACGGGGTCGTGCCCGATTGCGACGTGGTGCCAGTTTGCCCAATATCTGGGACAAGGTACGCCGCAGATCGATTAAACCTTTGCCCGTTGTGGCGCTGACTGGCACAATTGGCGCATTAGCCAATTGGGTATGGTGTAACAATTCAGCAATATCCAATTGCACCAACTCCAGCCATTCTGGGTCGTCGATCAGATCAACCTTGGTCAGCGCGACCAAGCCTGCGGGCACGGCCAACAGATCCAGAATGGCGAGATGTTCGCGCGTCTGGGGCATCACGCCTTCATCGGCGGCGATCACCAACATGGCCGCGTCAATGCCCCCCACACCCGCCAACATATTCTTGATAAAGTCAATATGGCCCGGCACGTCAATAATCCCGACCGTTTCGGTTGGGGAAACAATGCCGGCCACTGCGGTTTCGTTTGCACCAGACGCGCCAACAACCGGCAACTCGATCCAGGCAAAGCCGAGATCGATGGTCATGCCGCGTTTTTTCTCTTCTTGTAAGCGATCCGGATCAATGCCAGAGAGCGCACGTACTAAGGTTGATTTACCGTGATCCACATGGCCGGCGGTGCCAATGACGCGCATAGTTTTTCTTTGGTAGGTCGCGTTATTTAGATCTGTCAGGTTTTGTAAACCCAACAGATCTAAATACGTTGAAAAGTGGTGAGAAAGACAGCAAAGTAAAAGTGAGAAAGTCTTTGTAAAAACTACCGGTCACGAATTGCGCAAAATTCACGAATGCTCAAGGCAAAATTCGGTTTATTCGGTTCATTCGTGACTAAGCTTTTTAAGAACTTTCTATGCTCTACTAATAGACAAACTAGACCTTATTCCGATTTAATTTTGTGCATGCGTAGGTGCGGTTTGTAACCGCACAATCCGGGTCCAACTAGCTTTGTGCGGTTACAAACCGCACCTACAAGAATCACCACACCTTGTTTTGTCGCTCAAAGAACAAATCGGAATAATCTCTATTATTTAAAAGTCAACCCAATAAACTCGATAATACACGAGACGCTATGTATGATTTTTAAGGGTTTTATCTATCAGTACCGAAAGCTTATAAACTAGCGACTATTGCCATTGGTGCCGTTATAATCTGGCGCTTCGCCCACCATAATGCCGCTGGTACGCCGTTGCGCGTTTTGGCTGGCATAGAGTTCAGCCTGGCGACGTTGCCGTTGCCAATCTTCCTGCATGTGACGCATCTGTTCATCGCGGCCGCGAATCGCTTGTTCCGTACCTTCCAACCAAGCCTGGGCCACGCCGACAAAGTAGTTGCCATAGGTCTCTTGCAGCTTCCAAACCTCTTGCACCAGCGCTTCCATAATTTTGACATCGTGATGAATTGGGGGGAAGCGTTCGACCACCTCGCGATTATATTTGTCTTGCTCGGACCAGAGATGCTCCTGACGTAGCTCAGCTTTGCGCCGTTTCTTCTCAAAATCCTCGCGAAATTCGTCCATTTCGCGCCGTACCCGTTCTTCGGCCAGGCGTTGCAACTCTTGGACTTGGGCCTGTTCGCGCAGAATCATGTCCTTAAATTCTTGCATTTCATTGACAGCCCGCCGCGTCACGTCAATTTGTTGGGCAAAACTCTGCACCCGTTCATACGACTGATTGACAATTGCTTTCTGCTCTTCGATCGTCTCCTGCCAGCGGGTCAACACCTGCTCGCGATCAACCACCATGGCCCGGGTCTTTTCCATAAACTCGACTTGCCGATTGCGCAGCGCCTCGACCATGGGCGGCAGCTTTTCATACTCGGCATGATTTTTGCGAATGCCTTCTTCAAAGAGCGGTAAACGGCCACCAATCGCTTCGGTGCGCTTGAACAGTTCTACCGTTTCCTGTTGCAGCTGGGCAATGCGTTTGGTGTCGCTGGTGCGTTGTTCGGCCAGAAAAGGAATCTGGCGGGTACGTTCTTCGATCTCTTTGGCCAGACCCCCAATTTGGTTACGCACACCCATGATCAATTCCGACAAGCGTTGATCTTCCACTTCGCGCAAGCCGAGCGTTTCTTCTACACGCCCAATGCGCGGCAACTCGCGCCGCACTTCGCTAATTTCGCGGCTTAACACTTCGCGATCGCTCAGGCGCGAGCGATCCACTTCGCGCTGAGCTTGGGTACGAGCCTCTTCGGCACGCTCAACCAATGCGGCCAATTCAACCTTGGCATTGCCAATCGATTGTTCAATTTGATTAAATCTACCCAAATGTCCTTGGGTTGCGGCAAGGCGTGCTTCCAAGTCTTGGATGCGGCGCGCTTGTTCGATCACATCTGCCGATTGGGCTTCGATGCGCTGCTGCAACCGCGCAATCTCCGAACGATCGCGCCGGTGTTCTTCATCCAACCAATTCACCATTTGTGCTAACTGTGCTATTTCCATCAGAACCCCACCTTACTCACCAAAGTATCTTCACAAAAGCAACCAACCCCATAACGCTCATCACCCGTTATGGGGGAAAGATGATAGTTTTCCCATGCCCCCGCAAGTTGACCGCGCTGCCATGTAATCGTTGCCCATCTACGCTGCAATTCGCCTGGCTAGCCAGCCGGCAACGTCTGTGATCAAGCACAAGGATACCCTAGTATACCATTCTTCAAATTTCCCCTCAAACCGATTCCCCCTTCCTGTTACGCAGGTACGATCATACACTACTTTGGGCGTGTGATCCGGGAAAGATAGTCGTCGTAATCGATCTACAGGTTTGACCGAATCCGAAGGGAACGGTAAAATGGACGGACGTGATCGACCGAACGTTTCATAGAGCACGTTTTGTAGAGCCGCAGAAATCTGTTATGCGCATTGGCATTGATGCACGACTAAGCTATCATCAACCGGCTGGTATTAGCCGCTATACGTTGTATCTCTTACGTGCGCTTGCTCAACTGAATCAGCACGACGAGTTTGTCATCTTTCAGCACCGCAAACACCGCACCACACTGGTTGACCAAGCCAACTTTCATCGGCGGGGCCTTTGGGCACCAGTGCATCATCCGCTAGAACAATTTCTGTTACCGCTCGAGCTGTTTTGGCAATCGCTGGATCTGGTCCACAGCACGGACTTTATTCCACCCCTATACTCGCCCATTCCTGCGGTGGTAACCGTCCATGATCTCGCTTTCTTTCACTGGCCCAATTTTCTGACCAAAGATAGTGCTGCCTACTATGGCCAGATTGACCGCGCCGTTCGCCATGCGCGGCATATTATTGTGCCAAGTGAAAATACCAAGCAAGATTTGATTGGTATCCTGGGCACGCCCGACAAAAAAATTACGGTTATCTACGAAGCGGCTAATCCATCGTTTTCCCCCTTACCAATTGCGCCAGCCCGTGCCGCCATGGTCGCCAAGTTCAAGATTCCGCCCCAGTATATTCTCTTTGTCAGCACCATTGAACCGCGCAAAAATGTCAATGGCCTGCTCCATGCCTATCGCTATTTGCGCGACAAATATAACATTGGCGACGTGGGCTTAGTGCTGGCAGGTGGTCCAGGTTGGCTCTACGAAGAGACAATGGAGTTAGTCAAAAAGCTGAAGCTGGAAAAAGATACCTTTTTTCTGGGCCGCGTCCATGACGAAGATCTGCAACAGCTCTATGTGGGGGCGCGCTGCCATGTGCATCCGGCCCACTATGAAGGGTTTGGCCTGCCACCGCTAGAAGCCATGGCCTGTGGCACGCCTACGATTGTCAGCAATATTAGCAGCCTACCCGAAGTTGTGGGAGACGCCGCGCTGTTGGTGAATCCAGCCGATAATGAGGAGATTGCCGTCGCCATGCATCGCCTGGTGACCGATGATCTCTTACACGCCGAATTGCGCGAAAAAGGCTTGCTACGGGCACAATGTTTTAGTTGGGAGGCCACGGCACAGAGTACCTTAGAGGTCTACAGTAAGGCAATCAACGCACCGCTCGCCGCCTACAATTCAGCGCCAGCAGCCAGCAAACAACCGACCAATAAACAGACGCCCAACGAACAGACAACGCTCTCTTAATAGGCAAACGCCCTATCGTTCATGAAGATTCTCTTCCTTACGCCACAACTACCCTACCCGCCACATCAGGGTACAACGATCCGCAATTACAATTTAATTCGTCATCTGGCCGTCCAACACACCATCGATTTGCTCACCTTTGTGGCACCGGATCAACAGCCCGATCCGGCTAGTCCACTCTACGGCGTTTGTCGCCGGATCGCAACCTTGCCGCAACCAGTGCGCGCAGCGCGCCAGAGGATTGTCGACACGCTGCGCAGTCCCTTGCCCGACATGGCGCTGCGTCTGGAAAGTCAACCCATGCATGAATTGGTGGACAGTTGGCTGCAAGATGGCTACGACATGGTGCAGATTGAGGGGATCGAGATGGCGCAATATGGATTTCATGCGCTCACCAATCCAGCGGCACGCACGGCAACGGGCAAACGACCTTGCTTACTCTTCGATGATCACAACTGTGAATATTTGCTTCAGCAGCGCAACGCGTTTACGGATCTACGCCTGCCCAAACGCTGGCCAGCCGCACTCTATAGCCTAATCCAGTGGCAAAAATTGCGTCAATATGAGCGGCAGATCTGTCAACGCGCTGATGCAGTTTTGGCCGTCAGCAGCGTCGATCAACAGGCACTCGAACGGTTGGCACCCAGTCTGCGGGTCAGCGTGATTGCCAATGGCATTGATGCACTGCCGGATGATAGTACGGCGGTACAGCAACCAACGGTGCCACCCATTCTGCTCTTTACAGGCAAGATGGACTATCGCCCCAATATTGACGCCGTATTGTGGTTTGCCGAACAGGTGCTACCGCTTATTTTAAGCGCTGTACCGAAGGTGCGCTTTCAGATTGTTGGCATGAATCCCCATCCACGGCTGGCGGGATTGCGGCAACATCCAGCCATCGAGATTACTGGGGCAGTCGAAGCAATCGAACCCTACATGCACGCGGCGACAGTTTATGTTGTGCCGTTGCGCGTCGGTGGTGGCACCCGCTTCAAAGTGTTGGATGCGATGGTGCATGGCAAACCGATCGTCAGTACATCGCTGGGCGTGGAAGGCATTGCCGTGCAAGACGGCGTCGAATTGTTACTGGCCGATACACCACAACCGTTTGCCGATGCCGTCATCCGGCTTTTGCACGATGCCGCACAAGAGCAGACGTTGGGCAACCAACTTGGGCAGCGTGCCCGCCAATTCGTCTTGGCCGAATACAGTTGGCAACAGATTGTGCCGCGTCTGGAAGCAGTATATAGACAACTATCTGCAGGCGATGCATAGGGCAGGCCGCCCAATCGCCTGCTCGAGCAAAGGAGATCACATGTCGAATCAAACGCAACTTCGTGTTGGCTATATTGGTACAGGATGGAGCGAGCGCGTCCAAATTCCCATGTTTCGGCGCGGCGGTCTGGTGGCCCAGGGAATTTGTTCGGGTAACGTGGCAAACGCCGACCGTGTGGCACAGCATCTCGCCATCCCCACGGTCTATGCCGATTGGCGCGCCTTGGTCGCAGATCCGCAGATCGATATCGTCAGTATTGTCACGCCGCCCCATCTTCATGCCGCAATGGCGATTGCCGCGTTGCAAGCGGGGAAACATGTGATCTGCGAAAAGCCCATGGCGCTGAATGTGGCCGAAGCGGAAGCAATGCTGGCGGCGGCACAGGCTGCGCCCAACCAACTGGCGATCATCGATCACGAGTTGCGCTTTCATCCCCAGCGCACCCACTTGCGCCGCCTATTGCGCGAAGGCTATGTGGGCGATCTACTGACGATCCAACTGGAACGGCTGGGCAGTGAACGGCTGAACCCTGCCCTGCCATGGACGTGGCTCAATGATGCGGAGCGCGGTGGCGGAATGTTGGGGGCAGTGGGTAGCCATCTGCTCGATCTGGCGCGCTGGCTGGTTGGGCGCGTTGCGTCATTGACAGCCCAGTTGCAGATCGGCCATCATCTGCGCCAGGATCCGGCCACCCAGACGCCACGCGATGTAACCGCCGACGATCACGCGCACCTGATGCTACGCTTTACCAATCAAGTGCAAGGTGCGCTCACGGTCAGTGGGATTGTGCCCGGCGGTTATGGTCTGACGTTGACAGTTGTCGGTACCGAAGGGGCACTTCGCCTCGATAATATGGATCAGTTGTGGGGCGCGCAAGGGGACGCGTTACACAAAGGCAAGTGGCAGCCAATCGCCACGGGCTTTCCAGATGCCGAGATTGCCGACCTACATAACGCATCGCCTTTTGCGATTGGCAGCTACTATCTGGCCAAGCGGCTGGCAGAGGCATTACCGGCCAATGAAACCTTGCTCAACGAAGCGGCCAGCTTTTATGATGGGCTGGTCGTGCAACGCGCGCTGGACGCAGCCCGCAGCAGCTACGCGCAACAAAGCTGGGTTCAATTATAAGCTTATCGTCCCCAAGTAATACGTTCTTCTAGCCAACCGCGATCACCGCTGCCATAGCTGACATCGAGATCGAAAAGTTTGTGAGTATCACTGCCGTCGGTGCGCATGGTATAGACACTCCATGGGCCTTCCCGATTGGTGACAAAGGCAATATAATCACCATCCGGGGAGGCAGTTGCCAGGCCATCCTGGGCGGCATCGTTGGTCAACTGGATGACGGCACCACTCGCCGGATCCACACGATAGATATCCCAATTACCGCTACGGTTTGACATGGTAAGCACTTCGCGACCCAGATTATCGGTTGGCAGATCACCCGGCCAATTGGTTACACCGGTTGGCTTGCCACCATTGGTATCCACCACAAAAACTCCACACTTGCTGGCATTCTCCCACACATCACAGCCATTATAGGCGATCCGACTGTCGGCCAGGAAGACAGGGTAGCTACCAAAAATCTCCCACGCCTCGAACATCAACGGGCTCACAGGCTGGCCGTAATCTGTGTCGCGGTGTACATAGATGCGACGGCGGCCATCGCCCACGCGCGTAGAGTCAAAAGCCAACAGCTTACCCGTCGGTGCCCAGTGAGGATGGGCATCTTCCGCAAACGCACTCACCGGCACGGGGTTTTCACCATTGGGACCCATCAAGATCAGGTTGTCAATAAAACCACCGTCACCATTGCTCGCCAAATTATTTTGGGGGCTAAAATCTGGCTGGCGGCGATCACGCACAATTGGCCAATTCTCGCCCGAAGCCACCGTATAGAAGACGAGATCATAGCGATCGCGATTATGATCCCAGCGCGTATAGGCAATGCGACCGCCGGGCGCGCCAGCCGCGCTCGGGGTTGGGGGTAGCGTAGGCTCGGCCGTTGCCGTTTCGCTGGGCGTTGAGGTCGGTGACGCAGTAGGTGAAGCCGTGGGCGATAGCGTTGGTGAAGGCAGCGTAGTAGGCGTGTCCGATGCTGTAGGCAGTGTTGTTGCCGTAGCCGCCACCGTAGCCGTTGGTGGATTGGATGTGTCGGTCGCAGTCAAGGTAGGCAAGACGCGGAGTGTTGGCGGTGCTGCCGGCGTGTTGGCAGAGTCAACCGCCGCGCCCGCTTGTTCCGCGCTACTCATCGCCACCATAACAGCATTGGGCGTCAGGCTCATCGCCATTGCCGTCAGGCGCTGCCCCGTGCCAACTGGTAGCAACGTGGGTGGAAAAGGCGGCGTCAACTGCATCCCCGCAATTTGGAGCGGTACACCGGCCATCGGTGAGCCGACATTGCCCAACACTGGCTCACCCCAGGTGGTCCAAGTAATCCGCAGAAGTGTGATCAAGGCCAAGACGAAGGTTGCCATCGCCAAAAAAGGAAAGGAAAATAAGGAACGGCTATGCGTCGGGCGGACGGGGCGGCGCGCATGGGTATAGGTGTACTCGGGCAAGGGCAGTACAAGTGGGACCGCCGCCGCGTTTACGAATTCCTGCGCAGTTGTAGCCGCGGTCGCATCTTCAGCCATTGGCTGTGCCGATTCGGCCATTGCTTCAGCCGGAGCAGGCGGGGCAATAGGTTCGCCATGGAGAAAAGCCTGGGCAAATTCACCCGCTGCCGTGTAACGTACCGTCGGCTGTTTGGCTAGTACTCGCTGCAATGCGTGGGCAATGCGCGGCACCAGGCGGCCAGGCGCGGTTGTGGCGATGGGGGCTTCATCATCAATAATCTTACGCACCAGGGCCAACGGATTTTCGGCCTGAAAGGGCGGCCGCCCCGTCAACATCAAATAGGTGAGAATCCCCAAACTATAAATATCGGCCCGCTGATCGATGCGCAATTCACCGCGCGCCTGCTCCGGGGACATAAATGTTGAAACACGCGCTGGGTAATAAAACGGATCGGCAGCGGGCAGCAACTGGGCCAGACCAAAATCGGCAATCTTCACCTGATGATCGGAAACAAAGAGAATATTGTTCGGGTTGAGATTACCGTGGACTTCGCCTTGTTGATGGGCGTAGTCGAGCGCCAGCGCCAATTGCGTAACAACCTGCTCTGTTTCATAGAGCGTAAACGGCTGGGAACGCGCTTGCAAGCGCGCGGCCAAGGTGCCGCCCTCCACATATTCCTGGGCAATGTAATTCAATCCGCCAGCCTGACCCGCGTCAAAGACCTGGACAATATGCGGATGGCGTAAGCGGGCAGCCTCGCGGCCGGCCGAGATAAAACGCCGGACATAGGTTGTATCTTGGGTAAGGTGCTCGGGCAGGATCTTCAACGCCACGACGCGATCATAGAGGGTGTCAAAGGCGCGGTAGACAGTCGCGCCATACCCCTGGCCGATTTCGGCATCAATCCGATAGGGACCGACTTGCTGTGGAAATTCTGCGGTGTTGAGCATCAGCGATTCTAGGCTAGCGTTTGGATGATCTGGTTTGGGTGGTAAATTTTGGCTGCTGAATGGTCAGGCAAATGGGGCAAGGCAAGCACCCACCCAGCAGTTAACTAATCAAGCGAGACTATTGGCCGAGCGACTGCACATAAGCATAGAGGATTTCCATGCCACTAGGGCTGACAGCAGAGCGGCCAAAGATGTGGCTATTGCCCAAGCCGCGTCCCGTGCGCAAAACTGCGTCAAAGTCGGCCAGGGATAAGGTTGTCCCAGCAATGGCACTGCCTTTATCGGCTATGCCTTCGCCATTTGCGCCATGACAGTCACCGCATTTGTTCTTGATATAGGCATTTTCGCCACGCGTTAGATCAACTGTGGCAGCACTAGCGGCGGGTGCCGTTTCTGTCGCAGTTGTTGTGGCGGTCGTTGCGCTCGTTGCGGTCAAGCTAGCCGTGCTTGCCAAGGCACTCTGTTCCCCAACTGCCACAAAATTGCCCGCAGGCATCGTGGGCGCAGCAACCGCCGGCGCGCCAGCATTACTTGCGGCATTACCGCCACTCGAACCGCCACCACAGGCGGTCAGGATAAAAAGGCTAAGAGCAAAGGCGAATCCAGGAACGAACACTGGCTTGAACAATTTGCGCAAATAAGTTTCCATAGCACCCTTTTGTTTTGATAGGGCTTGCGCGGGTATCAGACCTACGCAAGCCACAGGAGGACTCAACGGACTATCGAAGAAACAGTTTCCGGCAAAGTCCGCAACGCTGCGTAAGTCCAACAGTGATTTATAGACAAACTATTTAAAAGTCAACCAAATAAGCCGGTTACTACACTAGAAACTATGGATGACTTTTAAGGGTTTTATCGATTAGGTCATTCTAAAAAATAGAGTATCCAACGGGATAGGTGAAAGCATTCCGGGAAAGGCGAGCATCCCATCCACAATAGAAAATTCTTGTGACCCTTTCCCGGAATGCAGTATATTTATTTCTTCAGAACAGCCTTATCTATGCCGCGTCAATCACTTATTCGATCAACTTGGGATCCAAGGCATCGCGTAAACCGTCGCCCATAAAGGAGAAGCCCAGCATTGATAAGGCAATGGCTAGCGTTGGGAAAAGTGCCAGATGCCAATA
>Ga0105044_10005584_pt1 | contig 17300 bp, 20 predicted proteins | sample MAT01_FD_78092 | JGI IMG/M metagenome (GOLD analysis project Ga0105044, IMG submission 78092) | Freshwater microbial communities from Lake Fryxell liftoff mats and glacier meltwater in Antarctica - MAT-01 | ecosystem: Environmental > Aquatic > Freshwater > Ice > Liftoff microbial mat | place...
GGCGCTGCGCGCGCGGTAGGAACAATTATGAGCCATAATGCGGACAAAAGCATACCGTGTCACCGAGTGATTCGCTCTGACGGAAAGGCGGGAGGTTATAATGGGATTAATGGGCTTTCAAAAGAAGCACTGCTTAAGAAAGAAGGATGGTGGAAGGGGGAGAAGAGGGAATAAAAGGAATGAGAAGAATAAAAGGAATAAGGCGAATTAGTAAGAACCCGCTTCGCCATAGCTCAGCGAGGCGAGTAAGAAGAATAAAATTAGTTATCCACACCCTTACCAAGGAGTCTCCTTGGTAAGGGTGTGGATAAAAGAAAACCCCCGTGTTCCAGCGAAGCTGAAACACGGGGGTAGGGCACACGGAAGCCGTCGTTCTTGCTAACACAACCTAGTACCCCCACATCAAACTAGAAGAAATTGAGCCGACAACTGAGCCAATCCCTCCTGTACTCAATGTAGGTCACGCTTCCAAATTGGAAGCGGCACATTACCTGGTCCGATCTGCTACCAGTCCTGTGATTTAATACAGAAATCGACATATCAGTCCAATCACCTTGAGGACCCATGAAGCCAAACTCTGCATTGCCAGTCATACGCAATTTTGCATAAAACTGGTCGTCAACAAGTGGGCCGATAGTAACGACATGATCGTCACCACCGATGTTGAGGGTTATTTTGTCTGAGGTGGTGTTTGTAAATACAACACGCACTTGCCTGTCGACGATGATTTCTCGACATCCGGTCGAGAAAACGAGCGAAAGCATCAGTACACAAATAGAAAGTGCACGCATATCGAGCTCCGGCTAGGGATGGGAAGAGTACTTTGTTCTGTTTTTAGTATACCATAATTCTTTAAAAAAAGCAAGTATTTTTAATTACGCATCCTGTTCACCAAAAAAGGGTAAAACTAGAGCATATTTATATTTTCAAATGGTATACTAAAAGAAATATTGTATGGAATTCAACCGCGGTCATTTTGAAAAAAAGTTTCGTACTCCAGAAGAAGAAAAAAACTTTCTGCAGTCAGAAATACTCAAGCACGAAGAAGCCCTTTCTCGTGAAGGACTGCCTGCAAATCGTGACTCTATTCTTGAAGCTGGACTTTCACGGTACACCACGCAGGCGCCCGCCCACGTCCTTGATAGTAGCTATCAAATGCCACAAGCTGAGATCCATGCTCTGGTACAGAACCTCAAGCCAGAAGAGCATGATGCAAAAATCAGCGAACTTCTTACTATTCTTGCTGAAAAAGGAATTAAGAACACTCTTTCTATCGTAGAAAAGCTCGAAGACCCGCACGTGGAAGATGATTTTCATAGATTTCTTGTGCAATACATCAAAAAAGGATTTCCTGTTAAAGGACTTGAGCCTAAAACATCTCTTTCAAAAGCGCTTCATATGACGCTCTACGAAGTCACGCTTCCTGATACTCCAACAGATGCAAAAGAAAAAGCACTGAAAGAGCTCATTTCTAGTATGGAGCAATTTTATGCAGGCATGCTTTCTATTTCAACAGAGGACAACCCGAGGCAAAACCACATGGTACTAGAGATTGCAAATAGCAATGGAAGTGATGAGTTTATATTTTATGTCTCAGTGCCAGAAGAAAAAAGTAGTCTGTTCGAAAAACAGATTCTCTCTGTGTTCAATACAGCAAAAGTAATAGAGCGACCTGATGACCATAATATTTTTAATTCGACAGGAGTTTCTGTTGGATCAGTTGCAACTGCAATGGGAAACTCTATTTATCCTATCAAGACGTATGAATCGTTTGATCACGACCCGATGAATGTAATTTTGAACAGCTTTTCTAAGATTGACCGAGATGGAGAAGGGGCGTGCTTGCAAGTGCTCATTTCACCTGCCGGAGATTTTTATCAAAAACGATATAGCCACGCACTTGAGCAAATCGAAAAAGGATCATCGATAAAAGATGCAATTAATTTTCCGACGGGAATCGGGGAAGAGTTTGTAAAAACCTTTGGAGAAATTTTCAAATCATCTAAAAAGAAAGATCCAGAAAAGGAAGAGAAGAAAACTCCTCCCGACCCGAAGCTTCTAGAGCGCATCAACACCAAGATGGCAAAGCCTATCGTCAATGTCTCTATTCGCCTTGTCGCATCGGCAGATAGTATTGTTCGAGCTGAAAGCATTATCTCAGACATAGAATCTGGATTTAACCAGTTTGATGATACTCAAGGAAATAGCCTCCGATTCAAGCGGGTTAAAAAAGGTGATCAGGCATTGTTTTTTAGACATTTCGCATTCCGTTCGTTTGAACGCAGTGAATGTATTCCACTAAACCTTTCTGAACTCACCTCGCTCATTCATTTCCATGTTGCGGGGCTTCACGGCGTCTCTCAGCTTAAAACAATAAAAGCAGGGGACGCACCTGCGCCCCTAGACCTTCCAAAAGATGGAACTCTTTTGGGAGTTAACTCATATCGCAATATCAACACCAATATCTTTCTCACTGACGAAGACAGGCTTCGCCATATCTATACTATCGGTCAGACAGGAACGGGAAAAACTACTCTTTTAAAAAATATGATTATTCAAGATATCCAGAAAGGAAATGGAGTCTGTATGATAGATCCGCACGGTAGTGACATATTGGATGTGTTAGCTCATATACCAAAAGAGCGTTTGGAAGACGTTATCTATTTTGACCCATCATACGCAGCGCGTCCGATGGGGCTCAACATGCTTGAGTACGATCATTCTCGCCCTGAGCAAAAAACATTTGTGGTCAATGAGCTCTTTAGTATTTTCCAAAAACTGTACGGAGGTGTACCAGAGTCTATGGGGCCGATGTTCGAGCAATACTTCCGAAACGCAACAATGCTTGTTATTGAAGATCCTGAGACAGGATGCACCCTGCTTGATGTGTCACGGGTAATGTCGAATAAAGAATTTCGAATGCTCAAACTTTCTAGATGTAAAAACCCAATCGTAGTGCAGTTTTGGACTGAAATCGCAGAAAAGGCAGGAGGAGAAGGAGCTCTTGCCAACATCGTGCCGTACATCACTTCTAAATTCGATGTCTTTTTAGCAAACGATATTATGCGACCGATCATCGCTCAAGAGCGGTCAGCATTTGATTTTAGAGACATTATGGATAATAAAAAGATCCTGCTCGTAAATCTTGCCAAAGGCAGGCTCGGTGATATCAATGCAAACCTTCTCGGCCTTATTTTAGTAGGAAAAATCTTGATGGCTGCGCTCTCACGGGTGGATTCTATCGGCACTTCAATTTCTCCGTTTTATCTGTATATTGATGAATTTCAAAACATCACCACTCCATCTATTGCAACTATTTTGTCAGAAGCTAGAAAATATAAACTTTCGCTCTTTATTGCGCACCAGTTCATCGCACAGCTATCTGATGATATAAAAAATGCCGTCTTCGGAAACGTAGGAAATATGGCTGTGTACCGTATTGGGGCGGATGACGCAGAATACCTAGCTAAACAATTTGAGCCAGTCTTTACAGCTCAGCAGATTATGAATATTGATAACTTTAACTTTTATGTAAAGATGCTTGTTCACGGCAAGCCGTCAAAACCATTTAATATTGAAGCAAGTCGACCTCCTGAGCCAACAGGCATCGATATCAGTACAATCCAAGAGCTCTCTTATCTCAAATACGGAAGAAACAGGGATGAAGTACAAAATGAGGTGATGAAGAAGTATCAGAAAGTAGGAGGATTACAGGAATAAGAAGAGCAAAAGAATAATGAATAAGAGGAATTGGGATGAACCCGCTTCGCCGTAGCTCAGCGAGGCGAGTAGGAGGAATAAAAGTAGGGAGAGAATATGGAATAAAGAATAAGAAAAAGGGAACTGTAGAAAGAACGCGCTTCGCTAAAGCCCCGCGAGGTGAGTAAGAGGAATAAGAGTAGGGAGAGAATATGGAATAAAGAATAAGAAAAAGGGAACTGTAGAAAGAGGGCGCGGAGAGAAAGGAAAATTGTCGACCTCACAGGTCGACAAAAACAGGAAGCTGAATAAATAAAAAGAAAGAGCTGAGGATTTACCATCCTCAGCTCGCTTTCTCATGCCGAATCGCGCTCGTCTTGATTGCGCTCGTGCTTGTATAGCCACCCATTTTCGTGTGCCTTGTCAGCACGGCTAATGGTTTGACTTGAAAGGCCACCTTGTGATGCAGTTTTTTTGCCTTTCTCAAGCTCAGAATAAATCTCTGCCATGAGCAGGTACCTCTTTTCTTTATCTGTCACTCCTTCCTCATCGAGTACTGCAAAGACAATACTATTAACCTCCTGGTTACTCCGCAGGTTACTAGTCCTTCCTCTTACTTTTTCAGCCAACGCTTTTGGATCTGGCATGGAATCCCCGATAAGGTTAAGTTCAAATTGCGGTTCTTTCTCCATAAAATCATTTTTAAGTTACAAAGTCAATGATTAGTGAGTAATTACTGAAACATTTCTTCAATAACAGTCATTACATCCGCTCCGTCAGCTTTTCCTTTTAGGTCCTTCATTACAGCTCCCATAAATTGCCCCATCTTACTTTTATCAACTTCTCCCATCTCAAGCTTCTTTGCCTGCGCCACTGTTCTAATCTCCTCGAGTGACATCATTGTCGGCAAGTACACTTCAAGCACTCGAAGCTCTGCTATTTCACCATCAGCAAGGTCCGGTCGTCCACCTTTAGTAAACTGGTCGATTGAGTCTTTTCTTTGTTTTACGCTTCGGCGAATTACATCCAGCACTTCTTCGTCTGAGAGCACCTCCTGGGGCTTTCGCTTTTTTGCGACAAGCTCGTTCATACACGCAGCAACAATACTGCGAAGAGTAGTAACTTTGACAGGGTCCTTGGCAAGCATAGCTTCTTTGACTTGTTCTTTTATTTGTTCGTGTAACATAATTCAATTATATCGTTTTTTCAGAAAACAAACAGCTTTTAAATATCTGGTATACTAGTTTCACTAACCACAATTATGTCGACAAATCTTATTTTAATTATCTTCGGTCTAGTTATTTTCGTGGTAAACATGGTTGTTTTGTGGCGGATTTTTGCGATGCAAAAGGGTGGTGGCGAGGGTGCGGTTTCGAGTGATGGGCTCCTCCTTATTCAAAACCAAGTAAATACTCTCACCAGAACTCTCGACTCAAAGCTGACAGAAAACTCTGATCGCATGCATAAGTCAATCCAGTATCAAACAAGTGAGTCAAACAAAATCATTCGTGAGATTGTCGAAGAATTGACCAAAGTAGGAGAAGGGCAAAAGCAGGTCATGAGCTTTACCGAGCAGCTTAAATCGCTCCAAGATATTTTAAAAAATCCAAAACAGCGCGGGATTCTTGGTGAATATTATCTCGAGACACTGCTAAAAAATGTACTCCCACCAGATAGCTTCCAGATGCAGTATGCGTTTCCTGATGGAACGATTGTGGATGCGGCAGTATTTGTAAAAGATAAGATTATTCCGATTGACTCGAAGTTTTCACTTGAGAATTACAATCGTATTTCTGAGACGAATGATGTAACAGAAAAAGCACGTCTCGAAAAAGTTTTTGCAAACGACCTCAAAAATCGCATTGTCGAGACTTCAAAATACATTCAGCCGGAGCAGGGAACACTTGAGTTTGCTTTTATGTTTATTCCTAATGAAGCAATCTATTACGATCTCCTTGTGGGAAGAGTTGGGGCGGATACAGATGAGAACCTCATCCAACGAGCGGCGGGGAAATACCATGTCATCATCGTGTCTCCTACTTCGTTTCTCGCATACTTGCAGACCGTGCTCCAAGGGCTCAATGCCATGCGTATCGAAGAGAAGGCGCAAGATATTATCAAGCGGGTGGGCGAACTCAATAAGCATATGAAGTCTTTTGATGAATACCATATGAAGCTCGGTAACGCGCTCTCAACCACCGTGAATCATTTTAATGCATCACGAAAAGAGCTCGGTAAAATCGACAAGGATGTTATGCGTATTACGGGAGATGCTATTGAGATTGAGCCAATTCAGCTTGATAAGCCACTCATGGACAGTGACTAGTTGCTAAGTATTAAAAATTTGAAGATTTTGTAATTTTAGTTATTATAAAAATATCCCCTAATAAAAGGAGGAAAGTTGATGTAGCGAAAGACATAGAAATCAAGAAATGAGGTCGTAATTACGACTCTCGTTCCTATCTTGGTCACGACTGATCAAGATCCATTTTCTTACTTTCAGCATCAAGGCCGGGTGATTATTTCTGATTTGCCCTAGTATCTAGGGGCATAACCATCCTCCCTGCAAGCACTTCTTCACCTTTTGTGAGGGGAAAAGGAGTCTTTCGAGACTTCTTTTCTTATGTCTAAAGTCTGTATTACGTAATGAGGAGTAAGAGAATCAGGTGAATAAGCAGAATAATGAATAAAGAATAACAATCCACCAACTTTTGCCTACGGCAAAGGTTGGTGGATTCGCGAATTCTCCTATTACTATCTACTCTTTACTTTTTACTTTTTATCTATACAATAGTACCCACTATGCCAAAAACGGCCACAAAAAAGGAATATATCGCAAAGAAGCCAGTAGTTAAAAAGGCTGACGAAGCTGGTTTTGCAGTCATTGCAACTGGCGGAAAACAGTACAAAGTATCTGTTGGCGATCGTGTGAAGATCGAGAAGATTCTCGGTGAATTCGCCGTAGGTGACTCTATTGTCTTCGATAAAGTCCTCTTGGTGGAAAGTGGTGCTTCTACAACTATCGGCACTCCAGAAGTTGTCGGAGCCAAAGTTACTGCGACTCTCTCAAAGATTGCTCGTAATCAAAAAGTAACGGTTATTAAATTCAAACAAAAGAGCAGATATTTTAAAAAGAACGGTCATCGTCAGCCATACTTTGAAGTCACTATAAACTCTATTGCATAACAAAAAACCGCCCGTAAGGGCGGGTTTTTAATTAACAAAGAAATTCGGACTATTAGTGAACCTTTTGTTTGTTTTAGCAATACCTGTAACATATTTGACGGCCGTCAAATATGTTACAGGTATTTTGTACATTAGCGGTTATCATCATCTCATCCTATATGGCGATGGCCTAGGTGGGGATGAGTTGTGCAGAACTAGTAAAAACGAGTCTTGCTCGGTGCTTCAGTCAGACCTTCCTGTTAAGGAGAATGGTTTCTATGATTAAAATTATATTCTATAGTTAGATTATTCTTCTGCCGCTAAGGGCATACTTCAATGTCTCGCTGTCAGAGTATTCGAGCTCAACACCAGTTGAAAGACCACGGCCCAAGGTAGAAATAGTAATCTGCTTGTCTTCAGCAACTTGGCGGACATATTCACGAATGACCTCCTCGGTATTTTCTCCGTCTGGGTTTGCGTTCATGGCAATAATCACTTCTCCGATAGAATCGCTTTCTAAGCGTCTTTTGAGTTCATTGAGCCGAGCTCTTTTTTCAGGTTCTTTTTCTAGGATAGGAATGAGCCCGCCTAAAACAAAATAGTACCCGTTGTAGATGCCTGTTTTTTCAATATGTTCAAAATCAACATCTCTTGCCAATACCAAAAGCTTGCTTGTGTCTTTTGTTGTATCAGCGCAGGTTGGGCATATTGATGAAGAGGTAGAATTTCGTGGATAATAGCGAAAGCACCGAGAACACAGAACAATATCTTTTTTCAATCCTTCAATAAGAGTAGTGAGTTCACTCAAGTATTCGTTGTTTCGGGTTAGTAAAAAGTATACGAAGCGTTTTGACTGACGTGGGCCAATACCAGGAAATTCTGAAAACAGACGAGCAAGCTTTTGGATGGAATTCATGAAGGGTAGTTGCGAGTGGCTAGTTTCTAGTTGGTTTTTGTACTTACTACTTTTTACTAATTACTATTTTTCCTATTCTCGTTTTGTACTCAAAATGAATCGAGCGCCTTATCTAAGCCATTGCCGTGTGCGTTTTTATCCATATTTTGGAAAGTAACTTTCTTTTCGTTGAAATAGAGATCTGCTTTTCCGGTCTGTCCGTTTCGGTGTTTTTCTATGAGAATTTCTGCAAGGTTTGTGCGTTCAGATTCATCTTTGTACTTGTCTTCGCGGTGAATGAACATAACCACATCAGCGTCCTGTTCGATAGATCCTGAGTCACGTAAATCAGAAAGGCGAGGTCTCTTGCTGTCTCGGTTTTCAACAGCACGAGAAAGCTGAGAGAGTGCAAGTACCGGCACGTCGAGCTCTCGGGCAAGATTTTTAAGTGAACGAGAAATTTCAGTCACTTGCTGTACAAGATTATCATTATTTTTTGATGATTGAGGCACCATAAGCTGGAGATAATCAACAATAATGAGACCTAATCCTTTTTCACTTTTGAGTCTGCGGGCAACAGATCGCATTTTCAAAATGTTGTTTCCTGGCTGGTCATCGATATAAATAGGTGCCTTTGAAAGCTTGTCGAGGGATTGTTGAATCGCAGTAAAATCATTTTGATCAGTAAGGTTTCCAGTACGAAGTTTCCAGGCATCCACATTTGATTGGGAAGCGAGCATGCGGTCAACGAGCTGCTGGGCGCTCATTTCAAGAGAAAAGATTCCAACAGGAATATTGTGTAGCACTGCGGCTTGACGTGCGATATCCATAGCAAGAGCAGTCTTTCCCATTGAAGGACGTGCCGCAAGGATAATGAGGTCGGCCTTCTGAAGCCCTGCCAGTTTGTTGTCGATTTCTGTAAAGCCAGTGGGCACCCCTCTAAGCTCTCCTTTATTGTTTTGTAAATTATCGAGTCGCTCCCATGCGCCCGCCAACTCGTCCTTCATGTGGACAAACTTGTGTGTTCCTGCGTAGTTGGTCACTTCGTAAACACGCTTTTCAGCCTTATCGAGGGTTTCTTCAATATCGGTACCTTCGTCAAAACCAAGGTGAGCAATGTATTCTGACGCGTCGATAAGTCTGCGCATCATATGCTTTTTTTGTACGATGTCTGCGTAATGTTTTATGTTTGCGGAAGAGGGAACTGTATTAACCAGTTCTGTTAAATAACTTGCGCCACCAATCTGGTCAAGCACTTTCTTTTCTTTAAGCCTCGAAGAGAGTGATAAAAGATCAATTGGATTTCTTTTTCCGAACAACTCAATCATCGTGTCGAAAATAATGCAATGACGAGATGCATAAAAACATTCTGAAACAATGAAATCCATAATTTCATAAATTGCTTCGGGCCTCAGCATGATGGAACCGAGAAGTGCCATTTCTGCTTCAAGGCTTTGAGGAGGGATACGAACCCTTTCTTTTATAAAAGTTTCTGCCATGAAGCAATGGTACCACGCAGGGCACTGATGATGAAAACCCTCAACAGAGCATAAAGCTGTGGCTAAGATGGGGATAAGGAATGGGGAGTTTTAAGATGATTTCATCGCTCCAGCTGGACAGTACCGAATTATGAAGGAGGACGTGGGCGATGGCAGGCTGGAAATTGCAGTTGAAATCCCCAGTCTGAACTTCACCAGGGCTGTACTCATCCTGCAGATCTTGCGGGATAGTGAGTTCAACGGTGAACCTCTCTTCACACTCTGTGACGAAAAGGGGCCTTTCGACCCAGTGCTAGCATCGACTGGGAATTAAAGCCGATCGATTGTGAGAAGCCGCGAGATTCACATCTCAACGCTTCTCGCGGTTTTCTCATACAAAAAAATTTATACTCGAGAAATTTGAGGACCTTCGGGCTTGTCTTTAACGATAAATCCAAGTTCTAATATCTGGTCACGGATTGCATCCGACGTTGCGAAGTCTTTATTTTTTCTAGCACTCTCCCTCTGTGAGATTAGTTCTCGAATATTTATTGGTAGATCTTCAATTGAAATCAATGTGGTTGGAATAGTTGCGTATTCTAAATTAAGTCCGAGCACCTTGTCGAATTCTAAGATGGTTGCACGTTTGATTTCAGGATTGATACTTACATCTTTCACAAGTTCCCAGATAAGAGCTAGTACTTGAGGGGTATCTAAGTCGTCTTCAATGAAGGAAGTAAACCTATCTTTGTAGCGCTCATTTACTGTGCCATTTTCTGGATACGAGCGAACGGTGAGAAGAAGTTTTAGATATGCATGCTCCGCAGATTCCAGTGCTTCAAAAGAAAAATTAACAGGCGTGCTGTACCTTGCCTGTAAGAGCCAGTATCGATAGGAGAGTGGCAATATATTTTTTTCAATAAGCGTCGTGAGTGTAATAAAGTTTCCCGTTGATTTTGCCATCTTTCCGCTTTCAATATTTACAAATGCGTTATGAACCCAGTAATTGACATACGGTTTATTAAAAGCATTTTCAGATTGAGCTATTTCATTGTTGTGATGAATTGGTGCGAGATCGATGCCTCCCGTGTGTATATCAAAATGAGTCCCGAGATACTGATGAGACATAGCCGAGCATTCAATATGCCATCCTGGAAAGCCTGTGCCCCATGGGCTTTCAAATCCGACCCTAGAATTTAATTTCCAAAGAGCAAAATCTTTAGGATTCTTTTTTTCACTTGTTGATTCTATCCTCGCTTCACGATTGCCATCCAAGGTGTGCCCACCAAGTTTTCCATAGTGCTTGTCTTTTGAAGTATCAAAATACACACCATCAGAGGTGGTATATGCGAACTCCTTTTTTAATAAAGTCTTGATAAGCTCGATATCTTGAGGAATATGTTCACTTGCCCTTGGAAGGGTAGTCGGTACGTCAATATTAAGCCGTTCAAGATCTACTCTGAACGCGTCTGTGTAGTGATCTGTCAACTCCTTCATTGCAATAATAGAAATTTCTTTTCCTTCTCGTTTGAGTCCTCGAATAATTTTGTCCTCACCCTCATCGTTGTCTCCTCCAATTCCAACATCAGTAATGTTCATCACTTGGTTTACTTCATATCCAAGATAGGAAAGCGTCCTGCGGATAATGCTGGCCATCACATATGATCGCAGGTTTCCTATATGAGCGTGGTCGTATACAGTTGGTCCGCAGTTGTACATACCAACTTTGTTTGGCTCTATTGAAATAAATTCCTCCGTTTTTCCAGTCAGGGTATTGTGTAATTTCAGCATATTTGAAGAATAATGAATAAAGAATAACGAATCAAGAAAAGATTATGAATGGTGTATTTTGAATTTCATTACTCTATATTCTTCATTCACTATTCTTTTTTAAAACCACTTCTTATGTTTGAAGAATGCAAAGAAACCCGTAGCGCCTGATGCCATAATTGCGATGATGTACCAGAAGTCGTTCTCCCATCCAAGGATTGGGGTGTTAACGGTGTTCATCCCAAACAGTGTGGCTATGAGGGTAAGCGGGAAGGTTACGAATGCCATAATGGTTAGTGTCTTCATAATCTCATTTTGCTTGGTTGAAAGAAGGGAGTTGTTTGTTTCGCGAAGCTCTGATACAAATTCCATATTATTGCGAATACCACTGCGAACTTTTGAGTATTCATCAAGAATTTTGTGTACTTGATTAGAGAAGTTTTCATCGAACATTTTTTTACCAAAAAAATCAAGTGATTCAAGGACTTCTTTGTGAAAATCTGTTGATTTTTTGAAATTAAGCAAACTTCGACTAATTTCAGAAAGGGCAAATACCATTTCTTTTTCACGATGACCAAAAATTCCTTCCTCGGCTTGCAAAAGTCGATTCTCAACATGTTCGAGCTCATGGAAAAGTCCTCGGTAAATCTCTTGGATGATACCAAAGAATATTGCACCAGTTGTGCCTTGTCGATCCTTCCGGTCAAGGATGCTGTTTACTTCAGCGATTTTTGCAAACTTGTCCATGGCGTCAACAGAGGCATACCGAGCCGTAATGAGAAAATTTTTTCCTATGATGAAATCTACTTCTTGCTTTGTTTCGTCTCCGTGGCTGTGTTTGAATACGGGAAAATGAAGAATAAGATAGATATAATCCTTATGCATATCTACTCGAGATTTATAAGAAGGGGAAACAAGCTCGTGGATTGTGCTTGCAGTAATGTTAAATTCTCCTTGAACCTCTTTTATCTCCTCAGATGTCGGGTCAACAACGTCTACCCACACTGTTTCTTTGTAGCTATATCGGTTAATCATAATGTACGAATATTATACCACAACAATTTGCTAGCTCATGAATTATAATTTGATATAATAGATTTCTCATACAAATTTAACTCTTACTCATCCATACCTAATGAAAACGTATCATAAACAAGTTTCAGCGGCACTTCTTCTTGTTCTAATTATCGGCGTTGCTTATTACAGCGGTATTTCTGTTGGGAAAAGAACCGTTGAAGCTTCTGCGATAAATAACGAAGTAATTACGTTACTTAATAAAGACTTAGCTAAACCAGACGGTGTTGATTTTGGCTCATTCTGGAAAGCGTGGGATGTTTTAAATAATAAATACGTACCAACAACTTCGACAACTACCGTTACTGATCAGAAAAAAGTGTACGGAGCAATTCAAGGATTGGCGGCTTCTTTAGGAGATCCCTATACTGTCTTTCTTCCTCCAGTAGAAAACGCCATATTTCAAGCAGATGTTAAAGGTAATTTTGAAGGAGTTGGAATGGAGATTGGACTTAAAGACGGAGTCATTACTGTCATATCGCCACTGAAAGATTCTCCATCAGCCCGCGCTGGTATGAAGGCTGGGGACAAAATCCTCAAGATTGATACCAAATCAACACAAAATTTCTCCACTGAAGAATCCGTATCTTTGATTCGAGGTAAAAAGGGAACAACCGTCATCTTTAATATTTTTAGAGAAGGGGTGAAGGAACCGTTCGATATTTCAGTCGTTCGTGATGTTATCAACATCCCAACTATTGATACAGAGCTCCGTTCAGACGGCGTATTTGTGATTTCACTCTATAGCTTCTCAGAAAGCTCACCTGAACTTTTCAGAAAAGCACTTCGCGAATTTATAGAAACAAGATCGGACAAACTAGTGCTTGATTTACGAGGGAACCCAGGAGGATACTTAGAAGCAGCTATCGATATGGCTAGCTGGTTCTTGCCATCGAGTAAGGTTGTAGTGAAGGAAGACTTTGGAACAAAACAGATACCCCAAGTCTACAAGAGTAATGGATATGATATCTTTAATAATAATCTTAAATTCGTTGTTCTTATTGATGCTGGTTCAGCGTCAGCTTCTGAAATTCTTTCTGGAGCGCTCAGTGAAAACGGTATTGCAAAGCTGGTGGGACAAAAGAGTTTCGGAAAAGGATCTGTGCAAGAATTAGTTCCTATAACTGCAGATACATCACTTAAGGTAACGATTGCACGGTGGCTCACTCCAAACGGTACTTCGATCTCTAAATACGGTATCAAGCCCGATATCGAAGTTGTAAACACTGAAGAATCACTTAAAAATGGTGAGGACTTGCAAATGAATAAGGCGGTTGAGACGCTTCTCAATTGGAAAAAGTAACAAGAGTAAAAAAGTAAAGAGTAGTAAGTAATGAGAGAATACGGGAATAGCCACGACTTGTTTGCTTCTTCTTATTGCTTTTTACTAATTACCTGCCACTACACCGCACCAATGGACAACACCTAAAAAGCTGTTAGAATGGCAAAATCATATAGTTTTGAAGCAACATTGATTTTTCACTTATTACTTTTTATTAACTACTCGTTACTTATCCCACACCCATGAAAGTCATTCTACTTAAAGACGTAGCAAAACTAGGCAAAAAATATGAGATAAAGGAAGTTTCAGACGGACATGCAGTCAACTTCCTTATTCCTCGAGGACTTGTTCACCCAGCATCAAATGCTAACCTCAAAAAGGTTGAGACACAAAAAGGTCAGGACGTAAATGAAAAAAAGGTACAAGCCGATCTTCTCTTAAAGAACTTACAAGACATCGAAGGGATTGTTGTTAAGATGAGTGAAAAAGCAAATGATAAAGGTCACCTATTTGCTGGAATTCACAAGGAAGAACTTGTTCCTGTAATTAAGGAACAAACACGACTCGATATTCTTCCTGAATTTATTGTTTTGGAAAAGCCAATTAAAGAAATAGGCGAGCATACGATTTCTGTGAAGGTGGAAAATAAGACTGCTAGTTTCAAACTTATCGTAACTGCTAAAGAATAAGATTTAATATATATCAAATAATAAACCGGAGAAGACGTGTGTCTTCTCCGGTTTTGCATTGTTCAGCTATCACATCAATGAAAGTTCTTTTCTCAGTAAATTCTCAACTAAAAATGATTGATCTTCGTTTTTCTGCTTAAGAGAGTCTTGCGCCCACTGAAGTAATTTATTAGCGTACGTATTATTTCGAGGAGTGTCGTTCATGTGAATCAATGATGCGAATGATTCAATGGTTTGGAGCCATGGAATGTGTACTTGGGAAACACCTTTGGTAAAATGCCTTGTTGCTTTTAAGAAAGGTTTTTGAGTTTTTTTAGGCATGATTTTGTTTGAAAAAACATATTCAATTCTTCCAACTTCAAAACTTTGGGTTGGAGTTAAGTATTCGCCGATATAACACATTACACAGCTGGATGATGATCTCCCATCTAACTTTCCCGTTTTCAGTTTATCAATTAGATGAATGATTGAATCTCTGCTGACTTTCGGGTCTGAAAACAGTCTACGAAACGCTGATTCAGCAAACTGAAGGGAATTCGGTGACGAAAAATCCTGGCGCATCAGCATCTCCTTGAGAATGAAAAGAACTACGGACTACTTTTATACACCATGCAACGAATTTGGTCAATAGTAAAACCGCCACTTCCTTTTAAGGAATTGGCGGTTTTTTGTTTTGCTAAAAATGTTTGCTTTGGTGGCTACAGGTCGACCCGACGAATTGCATCAGGCATCTCGAAAATCAGGCGCACCTTCTGACCAGGGGTGAGCTGGTTCGGACTGCTGTGCCGAACTCCCTCAACAATTCCCACAATATCATCCTTTTTCATTTCTTCGGTGAGAACTTGCAAGCACCAGGAAAAGAGTGACCGAACGCGGGGGCTATTCTCTGGGGTGTGGCCAGCGGTAAGCGACATGCAGAATCGGTCAATCGGGCTGAGAAGGTCATAATGCAACTTCTCGCGTAAATCGACACCTGAACATGAAGACTTGCTTGCAAGCTGTGCGAAGAAATCTCCTTCGATTCGATCACCCATAAAACTCCCTGAATTGAGGGACGACATCAAGTTCAGTATCTGCTGAGTCGATACCCTACGAAGTACATCCTTTGCACACCGCTCTGCAGCTTCTTTGGTAACAGCAGGCATATAGGGTTGCATGGTACACCTCATCGATGAGTTGGTGGATAAGCAACAAAGATCATCTCTCTCTATTTTTACTATAATCTGTATTTTTATGCAATAAAAAAGCAGATCCAATGTTGGAACTAAAGGATAGAAAAACCGCCACTAGGGGCGGTTTTTTAGACGACGTGGACGATTTTCTTTACTATCATCGTGTTATCAAAATGTTTTTTTCTTTTTTGACCCACCTGCACTTTTCCCGCTTTGAGAGCGTAGAGTGTGTGGTCTTTCCCCATTCCAACATTTTTTCCAGGAAGAACGTCAGTTCCTCTCTGTCGGATAATAATAGCGCCTTCACGAGCAAAATCACCTGCAGTTATTTTAACTCCGAGGTATTTTGGATTGGAATCTCTCCCGTTCTTTGTTGACCCACCGGCCTTTTTTGTTGCCATATAGTTTTAGTTGCTTTCTGACCGTATTAAGGGTCTTTTGAAAGCTACGATTTACGATATAATATAGGCCATGAGTATAGAGGAAACTCTTTCAAAAAGCAACCCTGAAGAAGATAAAGATATCTTGGAAGGGGATTTTGACATTAATCCTGTAGGAAAAACTCCTTTTTCACTCAAAAAGTACTTCTTTACGATGGCTATGTTCCTCTTGGTGTCCTCAGCTTCATTTGGCCTTGGGAGAATATCGTACCTTGAAGAAAAAAGAACGCCAGTAACCATTTCATCTCCTGATGGAAAAAGCTTGATTCAGGGTAATGCTCAACCTTCAAATACAATATCTAATACTTCTGGAGAAGTTAAGGGAGCAACAACAGACATTGCGGTGACTGGGCAAGTAGTAGGTTCCAAAAACGGAACAAAATACCATTTACTGACTTGCCCTGGTGCCAAGCAGATTAGTCCTGCAAACAAGATATTCTTTGCTTCGGCCGTTGAGGCCCAAAAAGCTGGATATTCACCGGCAGCTAACTGCAAGGGGCTCAAATAGTTTTGGATGATCCATTCCAAATTTTAAAAATAGCATATTGTAATTACAAGAAAATAGAAGGAATAATGTGGCATAGGAAACTGTGTCATATTTTTTATACTTTTGTCTGTTTCACTTAAAATCAATAAAAAATGCGTTACAAATCGTCTTACTTTTCAGTTTTATGCTCTTTTATATATAAAGTGTACTAAGTAATCACATTCTCTTGCAAACTGGTTCCAAAATTGGTCTCCCAAGTCCACAGGGAAAAGCGCCGAAAGGCGTCTTTATATATCTAATCACTAAAAACAATTTGTCATAATTTATATATAAGTTATAATCGCCAAATGAATTTACAACCACATATTAAATGTAAACTTGGTGACATTGCTCCATTAGTGTTTCTTGTTGGAGACCCAAATCGCATAGCACTTGTTACAAAGCATTGGCAAAGCGCTGAATGCAAAGCAAATAACAGAGGTTTACCAGTTTGGACTGGTACTTATAAGGGCTTACCAGTTTCCATCGCAAGTACGGGCATGGGGTGCCCATCTGCAGCAATCGTGATTGAAGAACTCGCAAACGTAGGTGCAAAATATTTTATTAGAATTGGAACTTGTGGAGGCTTAAAGGAAGAAATCAAACCTGGTGATCTTATCATTCCGACGGCTGCGATACGGGCTGAGGGAACTACGAAAGAGTATCTTGACCCTGAATTTCCAGCAATTGCAGACATGGACGTTGTTGCTGCTTTAGAAAAAGCTGCAAAAGAACATAAAACTAACTATTGGAAAGGAGTTAACAGAACTCATGATGCTTTTTATGAGCCAGTAGAGAACCTTGCTCGGTGGGGGAATATTTTAAGTGATAAAAGAATGCAAAATTGGGCATACCCATTAGTAAGTTCGGAGATGGAGTGCAGCGTTGTTTTTATGCTTTCACTTATGCGTGGTATTAAAGCAGGTGCTGTTCTTTGCGTGAATACCACTGAACCATTAAATCTTATTCAAAAGAATCCCGATATGGTATATGAACTTGAAGAAAGTCCTGACACAGTAGGTGGTGTCGAAGCTGCAATTAAGGTAGCGCTTGATGGGGCTACTTACCTGTTTCAAGCAACTTCTTGACACATATTGCATTTTAGTTTAA
>Ga0105044_10005585_pt1 | contig 17300 bp, 18 predicted proteins | sample MAT01_FD_78092 | JGI IMG/M metagenome (GOLD analysis project Ga0105044, IMG submission 78092) | Freshwater microbial communities from Lake Fryxell liftoff mats and glacier meltwater in Antarctica - MAT-01 | ecosystem: Environmental > Aquatic > Freshwater > Ice > Liftoff microbial mat | place...
ATTTTATCCAGCTGCTGATCGTTCTGACTGAGGCTCCCCTCCAAGACCAAACCATCAGACTTTGCATCATCAAAAATCTGAAGAGCCCTAACCAGGTCTGCCTCGTTTGAATTCTCAAACTCAATCAGAAAATAAATGGGAGCTGGCCTCTCAAACGGTGATGCCTCACCAGACTGCGACGCCAATACCTTGTCGAGAGCGGCCTGACTAAAAAACTCGAAAGCGGTTAAAGACAATCCATCCGAGAATCGTCTGAGGATCTCCGTTGAAAATTCCAATTTTGCAGATTGCAAAAGCGCGACGCACAAATTCTTAGGCTGTGTTGTAAATTTCAGAATGGCTGAAGTGATGATTCCGAGAGTCCCCTCACTCCCAATAAAAAGATGTTTCAAATCATAACCCGCGTTGTTCTTCGTCAGACCCTGATCCATTTTAAGAATATCGCCAGCGCCCGTGACAACTTCCAGGCCTGCAACCCATTCTCGCATTAATCCGTATCGAATCACTTTGGTGCCTCCAGCGTTGGTCGAAATATTCCCGCCAATCTGGCTAGACCCTCGAGAGGCAAAATCTACTGGGAAAAAATAATTCTTTTGCCGAATGAAATCCTGAAGATTCTGCGTTACGACTCCTGCCTCAGAGCGAACCAGCCGATCAACTTCATTAAATTCAGATATTTCATTCATTTTCTCTAGCGAGATAACGACCTCGCCTTTAGCGGCTACGGCACCAGCGCTCAATCCTGTTCGGCCACCCGATGGCACGAACGCAATCGACTCACCGCGCTTCTTCTCATCTCGAGCCCACCTTACCAACTTTTGAACATCTGCGGTGGACTTGGGAAAAACAACGGCGGCGGGCGATGATTCGTAGACACGCGTCCAGTCTCGTCCATAGTTCTTTAAATCCTGAACTTCCTCGGTCACCTGTTCAGCGCTCAGTAGCGAACTGAGCTTTTTGCACACATCCATCACTCCTCATATCCTAACGAAATGTAGGGAATTCCCAATATCTAAAAAATAGAGAGCACTCATCCATGAAAGACTAGGTGCTTCCTCAGTAGATTTGTTATTCTGAGCCTGGGGAGAAACTCATGAAATATAGTTTGGCTTTTGTCGGCTTACTAACGTTGGCCTTCTTAGGCGATGTGGTCTGCGCAGATGATGCACTTGTACTGCCAAAGGGCAGATTCCGAGTTCGCTTGGTGACCAGTTTCAGCTCCATTGAGAATAATTTTGGAAACAACGGAGAGATCCTCGGTCTTGGAAGTTCCTTCACGAAACGTTTGGATTCCAAGCTCTTGTCAGCCTTGAATCCAGGAACTGCCGACACCATCAAAAAATTAAATTCTGTTTCTCCAGGGCTGGGAGACGAAATTGCAGTGGATCTTAGCACCAAGGTTGATACTCAAATTCTGAGTAATATTTTGGCACTCGAGTATGGGCTCACGGATCGAGTGAGCATCGGATTCATTTTGCCTGTTGTGCATGCTGAAGTGAATGTTGATGCCAATGCTTCCCCCGACGAAGCTCTCAATTCCAAAATCAATGCCATGAGTGATGCCGACCCTCGAAAAGCCATTCTCAAACAAGTTCAAGGCGGACTCAATGTGCAAACATTTGATTCGATGCTCAGGGATCAATACAACTACCGAAACGGTCTGCAATCTTGGTCCGGTGCGGGCCTCGGAGATCTAGAGCTTGGCGGTAAATACAATTATTATAAGAGTCCCCAGCTCCTCTCTACTTTGAAAGCCGGAGTTCGGCTTCCCACAGGTCGCGTCGACGATCCCAATATACTTTTTGATCTTGGATTTGGCGATGGGCAGGTCGATCTGGGCCTCTTCAATATGGTGGACTACAAGTTCACTCGAGATTTCGGAGCTACACTTGAGGTCGGATACACCTTTCAGTTGCCCGACACTTCAGATGTTCGCGTTCCACTTTCGGATGAGATTCCCATCAATAGTCTAAGCCAAAAAATTTCTAGGAAGCTCGGGGATCTGGTGAACGCTGAGCTGGAGGCTAACTATCAATTTTTCAAACGCCTGACAGTCTCCGCTCGCTATCGTTATTTTTATAAGATGCAGGATTCCTTTAGTGGAACGAGCGAAGAGGTTCACGCAGGTGCATTTAATGTTGAGTTTACCAATTTAACAGACGTCAGGGCTGGTCGTTCAAAATTTCCCTATTCTGTGGCCGGCTTTTTTCGCATGCCCTTTGCTGGGAAGAATGTGGCTGACTCTCGAACGACGGGTGTTGCGCTCAAGACCTATTTTTGACAGTTGGAAATAGTCTTAACGAGAATACAAGTTTCGCCCTTTTTATTCTCCGAGGATTTCATTTTGGAATGGCGACAGACCTTGGGCACTTCCGAATCACAAGAAAACTCCCACCAGTTTGATTCGAAGGATCCCCAGCCTGTATATGAAACGATGAGCTTTCGTTCTGCACACGAACTGCGAACGTAACCATTCTCTTCGGTCAATGAATATCGTTCGTCTCGCACGACCAATGGATTGGGAAGAAAAATATATCCCTCTCCCGCTTCCCATTTTTTGGCTCTAAATTTCTCAGTCTGAATTCTGTCTACAAATAAATTTTCCATCGCGCAGGATGAGGAATCGGATTCGTCAGAGGTACCAAAAATTTCAGCAACATGATAATTTATAAAATCTGCTTCAGTGACAGAAGCAAAACATGGTGGAGACCAAGGAAAGTAAACTCCGAATTTTTTGTCTTCAGCCAAATTTCTCTGCCAGTATCCCGTGATCAAAGGCTCACGACAAACTCCCAGCTGACTTACTTCCGCAGATTTTGGATAGTCGACTCTGCAGTTTCCCTCTCCTGCCAAATAGACATCTTTTGTCTGAACTCCAACCAACGTCTGCATGTCTGCAAATGTGAGGCAATCTCCCTCTTTGATTTCAGCAATCGTGCGGGGTGCAAAAATGAGGGCCGCCCATAGTGCGATGAACATTTCTCATTGTATCTCGCCTGCTTAGATGCCACCGAGAGTCAGAGCTTGACCCAATGGGTTGATCTTGTAGGTCATTAACGATGGTGAATGTAATTCTTGGGATTTTTCTTCTGGCTGGAAATTTGACCGCTGAAAAAACTTTGGAACAGGCCGATGCCTTCCGAAGTCCTCAGGGATCATTTGAGGCACGAGTGGAAGTTGTGGACCGAGATGGAAGTTCGTCCAAGTTCAAAGTCTATATCGAGGGAAATGATCGTTCAATGATTGTGACCGAGGCGCCGGCCCGTGATGTCGGCCGGAATATGCTGATGGTTGATCGGGATATGTGGATGTTTATGCCATCAATTAAGCGAGCTGTCCGAATCGCGCTTAGGCAACGACTGATGGGTCAGGTTGCACAGGGAGATATTTCCAGAATGAAATGGAAGGATGACTACCATGCCAAATTTATTGAAGGCCAATCCGTCCTCTTGCTTACCGCCAAGAAATCAGATCTTACGTACGATCAAATTAAACTTTCAGTAAATCCGAAGGACAATCGCCCGTTACGCGCAGAATTTCAAACCAAGCTCGGAAAAACGCTAAAAGTGGCAACCTTTGAAGACTTTGGAATTCTTGCTGGAAGGGAACGCGTTCAAAAAATTCGCATTCAAGACGCTCTCAAAGATTCAGAAACATCCGAGATCAGAATCCTGGAGATGAAGGAAAGTAAATTCCCCACAGGATTCTTCTCTCAGACAAATTTATCGAACCCTCGAAAATAGTTCTTTTTTCGATTCATTGAATCCAAAAGGTCGGCCAATACTCCATCTCCTCGATTCGAAAGATTGCCGTATTTACCCGAAAACGTCAGAAGGCTCGTGAGATCTTCTTGAATCTCGTCGTTCGCATCGCCGGTAAAGAGCCAGTATGGATTTCCATAGCCCTTGGAAGAGTTTGAACGGACCTTAAAGTCATTATTCGTCAACCCAGGAAGAACGAGGTTCAGCCCCACGCTTTGGGATTTGCGATAGTCCCCATAGTTGGGAAGCTTCCACGAACCCTCTGGAAAATCCCGGGACTCAAAAGTGTCTTTGGCCGCAAGCGCTTGATCAATGGTCATCAATTTTTTAATGGAAATCGAGATTTGTCCATTCGAAGCAATTGTCTCATTAATAGCTGGTCCCCACACAATTTGGTTGACGTGATCTACCCAAATTTCTCCATCATCATCCGTTTGAGCGATTTGAGACCAGGCAAGCACTTCCACTTTCTTCACGAAATCATAAATAAAATACTTTCCAGACGATGGCTCGTTAAACAAAGGCGTACTGGGATAACGAGCACTAGTAAAAGTACAGAAAGGAAGATGCGACGCCTTTTCCTCTCCACCGGAAGTATTAATATCTTTAACGACAACCCATCCGCGATCTTTTGCAACCTGAGGTATTAGCCAGCGGGCGGTGTGGGGAACTGTCACAAACCAAGATTCATATCGCTTCGGATAAACACACGGAGTTTTTTTCGTGGGCTGAAGGTCGGCTTCATCAATATTTTTCGAAAATGCCTTCTTCGGCTGATCAGCTTTGACCTCAGCGAAGCCAACCAAACTTAAGGTGGCTCCTAGCATAATTCCAAAAATCCGATTTGCTTTCATGTCTCGAACCCCCAATGAAAAGATCTATAGCACATTTATGTCGCAGTGTAAGCCCACCGCTGTGGGACACTAATGGGTCATCTCCTGGGCCAAGACGTAGTCTCGCTCAAATTGCAGGGCTCGCTCGATTGAATCGGCAGCGTCGAGCCGACGATTGAGTTTGAGCAAAGCCCTACCCCTCTGGTAAAGGGCCCGCCCATTGTCAGCTTCAAAAGTGCACGCCTTTTCTAGAGATTCAAAAGCCGCAACGGGATTGCCCATTTCAAGAAAAACTTCTCCACGGATCATCCAGAAGACGCCATTCTCAGGACGGAGCTCGACCGCCCTTGAGGCATCTTCGAGTGCTAAATCCAGTCGAGAGGAGCGAAGGCGACAAAAGGCCCTGTGAATCAGAGCTTCAACGGGCTCTCCCTTTTCGTCGATGACTGCACTTAGAAGCCCGTCAGCTTCTTCGTATTTTCCCAAATCCAATGCCTCTACGGCTGCCAGCATTTGACGCCGGTATTTAAAGCTCATAGCTCATTTTGAGGCTTTAAACCCATTGGGGTCAACTTCTGGCCAAGCATCTGGTAAAATAGTATACGAAGCATATGGCGCTCCTGGAAATCATCGAATATCCGCATCCCACCCTTTTAAAGGCCGCACGCAGTGTCGACCTCGCTGAGATCAATGATAGTTTGCGCAGTCTCATTAAAAATATGATTGAGACCATGATCGAAGCTCCAGGAGTCGGACTTGCCGCTCCCCAAGTGAATATCTCTAAAAGACTTTTTGTTGTGGATGTAAGCGGTGACTATCCCGATCGACCACCTTTCGCTCTCATCAATCCAGTGATACTCGAGAAATCGGGAACTACGACTTTTGATGAGGGATGCCTCAGTTTGCCTGAATTTCGCGAGACAGTTCCACGAGCAAAAAAAGTGAAGATGCAGTATCTCGATGAATTTGGAAAAAAACAGATCGTCGAAGATGAGGGCTTCCTTGCGATTGTGGTTCAACACGAACTCGATCACTTAGATGGAATTGTGGCCGCCGACAGAATCTCTCCGATGAAGCGAATGATTTATTTGAAAAAGCTCAAGAAGCGCGAAAAGCGAGCTGTTAGTCTTTGAAGTCCCTCATTTTCATGGGCACTCCAGATTTTGCGGTGCCGTCCCTGCAAGCCCTGATCGACAAAAAATTTGAAATTAAACTCGTCGTCACACAACCTGACAGACCTTCGGGCAGAGGCCAAATTCTTCAATTCCCCCCTGTAAAAACTTTAGCAATCGCCAATAAAATCCCAGTTTTTCAACCGGAGTCCCTCAAAACCAATACTGAAGCTCGCAATCGAGTTCTCGAAACCCCCTGTGATTTCTTGGTGGTTGTGGCGTTTGGACAAATACTTCCAAAAGAAATTTTGGATCATCCTCGGATTGCGCCTTTAAATGTTCACGCGTCACTCTTGCCGGCCTACCGCGGAGCCGCTCCCATACAACGAGCGATCATGGAAGGCGAAGAACAAACGGGTGTAACCATCCAGTGGATGATCGAAGCTCTGGATCAAGGAGATGTTCTTGTGCACGCTCCAACAAATATTTCAGAAGACGATACGTCGCAAAGTCTTCATGACCGACTCATAGTCATTGGAGCCAGTGCCCTCGTCGAATGTCTTGAACTCTTCAGTGCTGACAAGATTGTTCGAAGGTCGCAAGATTCTCGAGTCGGATCCTACGCGTCTAAGATTCTTAAGAAAGAGTCGCAAATTCGGTTCGATCAATCTGCCTTTTTTGTGCACCGCACGATTATGGGACTCAACCCTTGGCCCGTCGCTGAGTGTCGCCTGAGTGGGAAAACTTTTAAAATTCATCGATCTAGATTCTTGGCGAGAGAATCGCATGCGGAGCCGGGCACCGTGCTTGAGACGAACGAGACCGAAATCGTCGTATCCTGCCATCAAGGTTGTGTGGGATTATTAGAAGTGCAATTTGAAAATAGGAATCGAATGAAGGTGTCTGAATTTCTAAAAGGACATCCAGTTCCAGCCGGCTTGATTTTGGGGTCGATATGAGAAAATCAAAACTTTCACCAAGCCTCCTCTCTGCCGATTTTGGAAATTTAGAAGCTGAAATTTCTCAACTCGATCCGACGCTTGCGGATTATTTGCATTTGGATGTGATGGATGGCCGATTTGTCCCGAACATCACCATTGGGCCATTCATTGTAAAGGCGATCAAGAAGCTCACCAATATCCCGCTTGATGTGCATTTGATGATCGTAGAGCCCGAGAAATATCTTAAAGATTTTATCGATGCGGGGGCGGACATCCTCACTGTTCATGTGGAAGCCTCCACCCATCTTCAGCGTAATCTTCAGGTGATTAGACAGCTCGGAGCGAAAGCGGGGGTATCCCTCAACCCAGCGACTCCCCTGTCAAGCATCGAAAATGTCTTGCCCGACTTAGATCTGATACTCCTTATGACCGTTAATCCCGGCTTTGGGGGCCAAAAGTTCATTCCTAAGATGATGGATAAAATTCGAGACTGCCGAAAGTTGATCGGCAATTTCCCTATTGATCTTGAGGTGGACGGTGGGGTGAAGTTCGACAATATTGCTGATCTTGAAAAAGCGGGAGCAAATGTATTCGTCAGTGGATCTGGGATTTTCGAACGCCCGCCCTACAATCAAACCATGAAAGAGATGAAAGCGAAATTGAGCGGTGCCTAATTTAAAAGCGGAAGTTGAAATCGAAGAGCTCGATGAATATTTGGAACTTCAAATTGAACAAATGGAATTTCGTCATGAGCTTCAGACGATCGGACTAGTTCCGGGCACACTCGTACTCGATCTTCAGCCAGCCTCTGATCTTTGGGTTAAAAGCTTGAGCCAACTCGTTGGTTCCGATGGCAAACTCGTGATCGCGAGTCCCAACGAAGGCTCCATGGTTGCGAAATATCGCAATACATCGACCCTCAAAACTCCCCTCGAAAAATTGAGCTTGGATGAAAGAATTTTTGATTTCTCTCTTGCGCGATTGGTTTTCTCTCACCTTCGAGAGCCTGGAAAAGTTTTGGAGGAAATGGTTCGAGTAACAAAGCCGGGTGGCAAGGTCGTCATTGCCGATTTAGACGCGGGCGGTTTCAATCACTACCCTATTCCGGACTATTTAGAGCAGCAGATTCGAGAGCTCTTCAAAGAGTTTCATCGACTTCGGATTTGGGATCCCCATATGGGTCGTAAAATATTTTCGCTTTTTCAAGAGGCCTGTCTAGAGAATGTGCGAGTGCATGTACTTCCTTATCATGTCGTTGCTGGAAACCCCCAACGTCTCGACATGAGTGAATGGGATGAACGAATATCCCGACTCGAGCAACTCGTGGACCTTGGCCTCTCGCGTTTGAGTTTTGATCTTAAGTCTTTTAAACACGAGCTCCATTCGTTTTTTCAGAATCCCATGCGCTTCAGTTATACGAATATGATTTTAGTCGAAGGGACTCGGCCCCAGTGATTGCGCTTATACTTTCGATTTTGATTTCGGCAAACGAAACTCGTTTAAATTACGGAGAAGTTTTTTTAGAGGATTCAACGGGCCGAGAGTTGCCGAGGTTTTCGGGATCGCTTGGCTACGGAATTGACTTAAATGATTCCTTTAGCGATTTGCATTCACTCGTGGGGCAGGGTCAGGTGCGAATTTGGAAGTACGTAAGCACTGGTCTACTTTTTCAATACGCTTTCCCACAGCTAAGTTCGGCCGGACGGCGGTTAAAAGATTTGGAGCCAGCCCTAAGAGTGAGAGTTCCACAAATGAAATGGGGGTTCTTTTCCGTGACGGAACTTCAATTTCTGCTGGGATCCTGGAATATTATGAATCTCTTTCAATTGCATGCCGACTTGATGATTGGTGGAGGCGCTGGGCTTTTGAATTCTCGAGAAGATACAACCGCCAGCGGCAAGAATTCAGCTTCGTATATTTGGATTGTTGAACAGAGATTTCGAGTCTTCGAAAATGCTGGACTCTACTTTTCGGTCTTTGGAAACACCGGCGGAGCCTTCATTAGCGCCGGCATAGCCGCCAATTTGTAGGGAGGGGTCAGGGCACTTTGGGTACAGGTAAGCCCCATTTACCTGTACCCAAAGTGCCCTGACCCCTTTAAGAGGCGTTCCAATGAGGTATGGAATTTGCAGACTTTTAAACTCAAGTTTATAAACAGGAGTTAGCGGAATGCTTTTATTCATTGCCTTTCAAATCGCTGTCGTCGTGAGCAGTGACACGAGTACCAAGATTTGCCAAGAAGCGACAGGGCAGTTAGCGAAAAAACAGCTCCCAAGTACCAGCGGCTTCCTCCAAATCTACCGAGAACTCATTCAGGATCTCCCGCTCGAATCCCTCGTAGAGATTCGAGATGCTGGAGCCCGAGATCGAATGGCCTATCTCAATTTACCTACTTCGAAAGTCGCGAGCAGACTCAGTAAACTCATTGAGAGAAGCTGGAAGCTTGCGGAATTTCAAAAGAAAAAACACAAATTATCCCAAATTAATACCTTTTATCGAAGGGACCTTCCCGACGGTCTGAAAGAAGCTCTCAATTCTCGAATTCGCGAGCTAGCTTATGGGCGACAATTAGAAGGCAAATGGCCTCTCTATTTAATTGAATCCGATCTGCCCCTAAAGAAGCGCGAGCTTTTCAAGACCCCGATCATTGGTAACTTTGAACAGCAGCAATTATTTGATGCAATGACCGCTGTATTAAATATCGGCGAACGACAACTTGCGGGCGGCAGTAAATATGGCGGCGCATTCCTTCACGATTTTGGGGGAAGACGGCTCGAGAGATTCATTCGGGGAAGCGTCGTTGAGTCGATGGCCATCACTCCTTCAAAGAACATAATTGCCGTTTCAATTCTAAGAGGTGGAGATGAATTTCCTCGACCTGTCGATATGATCGAAATTCGCTCGGCCAGTGGCTTGAAGCTCCAGCAGAATTTCAGTCCCGCCAAAGAGGCTCCTGTGTTTATGCATTTTACCTCCGATACGACGCTTGTGACGATTGAGTCCACCCGAATGGTCATTTATAAACTTACGGATGTGGAAGCTTCAGATCAGGTGGAAATTCCGTTTCCTGAGGGCATTACTCCAACCGCATTCGCCGCCTCCACAAATGGCGAGGACATTGCCATCGGCTTTAGTGATGGTAGCCGCGCACTCAAACTAAGAGGTGAGAACGGTCTTCGAAATCTTCGATTGCCAGAGCTTAGTTCCGCGCACAGACATTCAGAAGGCATCACACAGATTAAGTTTGAGCCAAACGGAGACATTTTGTTTTTCTCCAAGATTGACGGGGTCACCACACGATGGTCGTATTGATTTTTTCTGCAGTTCTAAGTCTGGTTCAGCCGATCGATCAGATCGAGCATGAGCTTCGATCAACCTATCAATCTCAGGACTGGCCGCGCTTTTTTTCTTTTGCTCAGTATTATCGGCAGACTTTCAGCGCCTCGGAAAGATCTCAAATTGAACTCTTAGAACCACTTGCGCTCCTCAGACATTGCCAGGTGGAAATTCTAAAAAAACTATTGGAAACTCTGAAACAGACTCGACCTTCGTATGCCGCCCTCGATCAAATGTCGGCACTTTCCAGAACTCGATTTAAGGGCAAGAAAGCGTCCGAAAGAGACCTGCTCAGCTCGCCACTAAAATCTCATTTTGAGGGCAAATCCTTGAAGAAGATCTCTCAAAATCAAATAGGTAAATTCGATCCCTATCGAATGCGAATCAAGGTGGAGAATCTATGCGAATAGTTCAGCGAATCTCCGCGATTTTATTTTTTGCTCTCCAGTTCGAGGCCGCGTACTCGGACACCTCCGATACTTTGATTGCTCAAGCACTCGAACTCCTGCAACAAAATAATAAACCGAAAGCTCTGAAGCTCCTGGAAAAAGCATTCGAAGCCGCACAGGATCCAGAAACCGTTAAAGACGCTGCAGTTCTGATATTAGAAGCGAGTCCACCGAATTATCCTAAGCGCGATGCTTACCTTCGCTATCTCAGCTCAAGAGGGCGTGATCACCCAGACTATTGGAAGTGGCACAAAGAGCTCGGTGATCGGGCCTTTGATCGCGCAGACTTCCAAGCTGCGGAAGAAAGTTATTTGAACGCTCGTCCTTCAGCTCCGGATGCGCATGTGATTGATTACAAACTCGCATGGACTTTTTGGAATCAAAAAAGACGCAACGAAGCGATGAGTCTCTTCTTGGATCTGCTCGCAGACGAGAGCCTACGGGCGAATCTTCAGCGCGATATTGCCAAACTCTGGTGGGAAACGGGGCCGCTTCCGTCCGCCACGTTTTCGAAAATGCTTTCGGTTACTGTAGAGATTAGAGAAGGAATTTTTTCTGAAGTTTGGGACCTCTTTCCAAAGGATCAATCGGCACAGCCTAAGACAACCGAACAGCTCCGGCAAATTCGTGATGATCCAAGATCCAAATCGTACTGGAGCGATTTTCTTTCTCGCGATCTCTACTTTAAGAAAGATCCCTGCTTCATGATTGAGAATATTTTGGGACCAGAGGATTTTGCAGCGACGACTGTTTTGCTTTCTTGTGCGAAGGCTTCTGGGCATCCTGACCTCAGCGTCTTAGGCAGACATTTTGAGAATCGACTTTCTGAAGCGGACGAAAACTTTGTCCGCGCCTACGCCCAGATCATGATTGAGTCCAATCAGAGCAAAAGAGCGGCTAGCCTGATGTTTGGGTGGTCTGGCTACGACAATGCGCCTTCAGACTATTTATCGATTGTGGATCAGATTCTGATGGCAATTCCGGATGCGGATCTGCAGGCGATCTATGCATCCACTGCGCCCGAAAAGTTTGAGAGAATTATACAAACTCAAAAAAAGTCAAATCTACTGGCACGTCTACAGAATATAGATCCCGAACGCTGGTTAAACTTCGAAGAGAAAAGTTTTACAACCGGAAAAATTTCTCGAGTCTTTCTGCTCAAAAAAGCTGCATTTTTAGCGAAGAATTATGCCAATCGTCGAACTGAAATTGAGAGCTTAGTGAATGAACTTTTGGAATCCCCCAAGGATCCAGAGGAACATGCCGTCAAATCCAGTCTTCAGAGCTTAAGAGAAAAGTCATCTCTCAGTCTTCCCAAGGTATTTGGAGAAAGCTTTACGAAAGACCTGAGCTCGTGGACAACTCAGATCGATCGAGATCTAAGCACTTATCATCAGCTTTCAAGCGACTGGCAGCTGCTTGTACTTCCACTCGTCAAAGAGCAGTTACAAAAGAATGTGGATCAGCTCGTGAATCAGATCAATGAGGCGGAGCTGCCTGAAGATGCCCCGGATGATTTAGTCCCAGAGTTTCTGAATAAAAAAGCCGATATCCGCGATCAATTGATCAAGCGATACGGAGAATTCTTGAGGTCCCCATGATATCCTTAATTTTTAGTTTATTGATTGCGCAGGATCGACCGGTGATTCGACTAGAAGATTCACTGATTAAAGGAGACATAAAGAGGCCGGGCTTGGTGGAAGTCTCTGGAAGCCAGCTGCAGCAAAGAGTCGAAGAAGCTGCCCTTAAAAGCCTAATGAGACTCGAAAGGTCAATTCTGGAGCCCACGAAACCCATTCCAAAAACCAACACTGAATCGAAAAACTGAGGGTTATTGGCCTCATTCCACCGTTTCAAACCCGCTCTCCAAGCCATTTTCCCCTGGCCCCTATCTTGCAAACTCAAACTGCTGTATGAAACCAGCGATGTTCAGGGAACTTTTTCACTCGTATCGATTGCAACTACGCAGCCCAGACGGCTGCGAATCTACGACCCGAGTTCCCCTTGCCCGGCACCTTCGCCTCACTGGCTTTACCGATAAACTACAGTCCGATTCTGGAGTTTCCTTTCGGTCAATGGTCACGGATTATTCCGACGCCAGCATAGCCATTGATGTTTCTCACACATCTCTTTTTCTTTCGTTTCCTGCAGCGATTAAGCGAGTTTTACTCAACGGCGCGAATGCCTACGAGCAAAGGGCGGCTTCTGATCAAGGGCGAATAAGCCTTTCAACTCCAAAGTCTTCCTCTCAATCTTTTGAATTTGAGTTCCCGAATGGCTCGAGTCTTTGCGTGAGCGCCGCACCCTCGACGGCGAAGGATTTCATTGATTGGATCAAGACCTTCTCTTGCCCGGGCATGGTTGTACTTGGACATTTGGTGATTCTCTCTTTGATGCTCATTAGTTTTCGAAATCCTGAAGTGCGGAAGTATTCGGAGGACGACGTCAGTAAAATGACCGCACAGGTAGTTAGCTTTCAAACACAAAGCCCCATTGGAACGGGCCCGGCTGAAGCAATGAGCCGCGAGGAGTCCCTCTTGAGAAAGTCATTGAAGAATTTCAAAGTCGGACCGACCCGACCCTCCATGACTGGTCAAAAATATTCTGGATTTCAAAACCAGATATCGAGTTCCAGTTCAAATCAAAACTCAATTTCTAAAATTTATTTTGATACGGGTGGGAGTGGTACGAATGAAGCTCCGCTCAATTTGAGTGCTCAGCAAGTAAGTGCAATCATTGAAGGTGTAAACTATAGACTCAAAGAATGTTACGACGATATTCTTATCCGAGATTCGAGCCTTCAAGGCCGACCTCAAATTATTATTCAGGTCGCAAAGGCTGGGACTGTGGAGAATCTTAATCTTGGTTCAATTCAGGGCAACGCAAGGAGTCTTCAGGCATTATCTCAGTGCTTCAAGGGTGTATTTCAGTCCGTGAAGTTTCCGCAGGCCAACCAAGCCTTCGCCGTTACGCAAACTTTAGTTTTAACTCGATAGATTTCGATTTTCAAAGCCACAAGGACTTGGCCATAATGCGGTAATGAAAATCCGACGCTCGTTAAAATTCTTGGGGCTCTTAGCAATCACCAACTTATTGAGTTTTAGTTCTGCTCAAGCGGGAGGAGTGGATCTCACTCTGCTCCACGGAAGTCGTTATATCTATTTGGGAGGTCATCATGTTTCGCTTGGCGGAGATGCCTATGGTGTTTTCTATAATCCGGCGAATATGACCTCAGTTAAGAGTCCCACTTTCGTCGCCAACTCTACGAATTTAATTTTCAATCAAGGGGGTCCGATAGGTGCAGATAATGCCCAAAGAAAATCGGAAATTTCATGGGGTCCCTTCTTCTATTTGGGCGGTGTTTACCCACTTAACGATCGGGTTGCATTTGGGCTCGCTGCATTTCCTGTAGCAGCTCAGGGAGGCAAATACAAAGGCGTCGATTACGGGCCTCTTTTTACAGACAAAGACTATTATATAAGGATGATGCGACTAGAGATTAGCCCTGCGGTCGCATTCAAGCTCATGGATCATGTTTCTTTCGGAGCTGCATGGAAAATTGGATATACACAATTCGATAAAAGGGTTGGAACCTTTGGAACCGCCGCTCTCACGAATCTGGACGCGACTTACGCCACTTCCTCGCTCAGTACTTGGGATGCGAAAGGTCTAAAAGTGGGCTTATTCGTTGACGATATCAACGGACTCTCGGCTGGTTTAACTTATCGAACAGAGAATCCACTCACTCTCGAGGGAAATACCAAGCTCTATACGGCACTTGCCGCCACAGGAACTGACTTTGATACAAAACAAAATCTCACGATTCCGCAGCAGATTCAGTTTGGACTTTCCTATGAGTGGGTGCCTGATACTTTCATGACCGCATTTACCTACGATTATACGATTAGCTCGGTATTAAAGGACGATGCACCCGTCCTCGCAGGAATTCCTGCTGCGGCAACCAATACACCCCTTAATTATCGAGACGGTCATACATTCCATATGGGCGCAGAATATACTTTTCATCTGGGTGGAAAATCCAAACTTCGTACAGGAGTTGGAATTGCAATTGATACAGCCGTATCACGCGATTCACATCCAAGTCCGATTCTTTCTCCGGCAGATACCTATGTTGGATATGCCGCGGGCGCGCAGTATGATACCGGAAAACATGTCATAGGTCTTGGTGCAAGTTCTGGAACGAAGTCTGCCAATACCAGTGCCGCTGAGTTAAATCCCGCGATGGCTACAAAAGCATTCGCCGGAAAATACGAGGCCGTGGATTTGACTTTCGGTGTGGACTACCAGTTTAGATATTGATTCTCATTTGACCTAGTTTTCAACAGACAAGCTTCTTAAGCTTTACGAACGCCTGAATCCTAAAGTGCAATTTCAAATTGCTTAAGCGTGGATGACCATCGGAGTCGAATCGACCATTTTCGACTATAAGAACCGCGGCCTTCAATGCTCCTTTTTTCGGTGAAATTGCCTCCGAGGAGCCAAAAGAAGTCGATGGAGATGAAGTTTGATTCGTGAGAAACAAGATTATGAAACGTTGTGAAATTTGTGGTGAAGGTAGTCTTAAGAAAAAGAGTCGCTCTTAAAGAAAATCAAGGTGGCATAGATGCTACGGATGATTCGACATTCGCTCCTCTAGAACGTATACAAATCAGGCAAGCCATCGACGCGCTCGAATGCATCAATGAGCATTCGGCCGTGAAGGTGACAGGTCGCCTTCGCTGCATAGATGACCAAATCTAGCTCCTCTTTTGTTGTCACAAGCTCCTCAAGATAATGCGCAATATTTTGGATATGATATTCATCCACCTTCGCATGCTCTTCAATGAAGGTGACGGCGCTTTCTGGGACGCCCATTTTCTTCAGAATCTCTACATACTGCATTCCCGAAGTTGTCGGCATGACTTCAAGATGAAAAAGGTATCCCAGATACCCCACCGGATTGACGTAGTGGATGAGGTAAAGCGGAAAGGCCACAAGCGACATGGTCGAGGGCAAAGGCCGCTCGTTTGGAATCTTGGATATATCATGCCCAAGCGCCTTGAGATCATTCAATGCTAAAAGATCATGCCCAATTTCCGACATCGCGTGCTGAAATATCTTATTTACCAGTTTTCTTTTTTCATTGGGAATCGTACCCGTGGAAATCGCTTGAATCTGAGGGTTTCGGCCCGCATGAAAGTAAGTTTCACGAAGGTAGGCCTTATAATGTTTCAGCTGCACGTCCCCACTGGCCAGGCGCTGAAACCAGGTTTGCGCATTCAGCTCAGAGAAGGCTTTTAACCACTCTGCCTTCACAATCTCGAACTTCGTCATGGTAATTCCCCCACTTCAAGAATAACATATTTTCCATGGAAAGAGGCTCTTACAACCTACCGCCCTTAAGTGCTTTTAAGATTCGTTGGTCGATCTTGATCCTTCTCATTTTGGTGCATATTGGCGCTGTTGCTGCCTTTTGGTTTTTTACCTGGCCTGCCTTTTTTACTTTCCTCGGATTGTATGTCCTGACGGGGATGCTCGGCATCACGGTTGGCTATCACAGACTTTTGGCGCACCGCTCCTTTGAAACTTACCGATGGGTTCGGGCCATTCATGTTTTACTCGGAGTTTTGGCCATGCAACTTGGGCCGCTCACATGGGCTCGCCTTCACCGCGCGCATCACGCGCGCTCAGATGGCAAGGACGATCCGCATCCACAAATTTACGGATTTTGGTATGGGCATATGGCTTGGGCTTTTCTCTCTCATCCCGATATTGGCAAAGCAGGAATGTGGAAAGAATCTGCATCTGATTTGCGAGCCGACCCACTTTTGAAAATTTTGGAAAAATATTATATTCCCATCCTCGCAGCTTCTTTGATCGCGCTTTTTGCGATTGGCGGATGGCCCTTTCTTCTTTGGGCAGGAGCCTTTCGAATTGTTTGGGTGCTCCACATCACATGGTGTGTAAACTCGGTTTGTCACCGCTTCGGCTATCGTAATTTTGACACCAAAGATTTTTCTGTGAACTCCTGGCCCATCGGATTACTGGCTTGGGGTGAAGGTTGGCACAACAATCATCACAGGTATCCAAACTCGGCTAGACAAGGTCTACGCTGGTTTGAGATCGATGCTTCATGGCTCTGGATTCGAATGCTAAAACTCGTTGGCCTCGCTTGGAGCATCAAAACTCCGGCGCTCTTGGCTGAGGAGTCCGAACCCGAAATTCCAAACGCTATATCCCAACCTCCGGTACGCTGAGTCAATTTTCCCCAGCCATTATAATGAGGCGTGGGGGAAAGTCGTACACAGTCACGCCTCGATCAGGTGACCGAGAAGAGAAGGTCTCTGCGTCGACCTATTTACGTCGGCGAAGGCTTAAGCGTTTCGCTTAGCTGGCACGTCAGTTCAGGAATTAGGAAAAAAGCAAAAGGCGAAGTTGTAGAGATTTCTGCAGAAGGTTTAACACTCGCAATTCCGAAATCTTCTGAATCAGTTCCGAACCGAGGAACGGAAGTTTATCTATCGATCGAGATTCGTGGCTATCAAACGGTTGAGCTGCCCGCAATTTGCGTAAATATTGCAGAATCGTTTCATTCTCGCTCAGAGCTCTTTAGGGTGGGATTTTCTTACTTAAGACCGCCAGCACCTCAGCATGAATCCGATCGTAGATCTGCTCAAAGATTCTTATGTAATGAAACTTTTCAGCCAATTGCCTCATGCCATGAAGCAATTTTCTTCCATGAGCCTCTTATTTTTCGGATTCATGAAATCAGCTCCAAAGGAGCAAAGCTCCGCATTGGATCAAATAATATTAATATTATTCCTGGCCTAAAACTTTCTCTTAAAATCTTGATCCCAGGAGAAGGGTC
>Ga0105044_10005586_pt1 | contig 17299 bp, 10 predicted proteins | sample MAT01_FD_78092 | JGI IMG/M metagenome (GOLD analysis project Ga0105044, IMG submission 78092) | Freshwater microbial communities from Lake Fryxell liftoff mats and glacier meltwater in Antarctica - MAT-01 | ecosystem: Environmental > Aquatic > Freshwater > Ice > Liftoff microbial mat | place...
CAACTGTAAAAGACACCGGAAATCGAAGCCATGAATAGATGCGGACAGATACCCAAAAACGCTGATTAATTTAGCGAACTTTGAAAAGTTCGCATTACGCTTGTTTTTTCCGCAGCGACGATTGTATGACAGGGACGCTGAGGCCCACCGTTTGTTGTAAAGTGTCTTGACATCCCCAGGGCCGGGTCTGGTGGCCGCAAAGCCGACAACAAATTTTTCTTGACAAACGCTGATTAAACGCCTTCCCCGCAGACATAAGGGTGACTAAAATCACTTCAAGGCGTTTTTAAGCGGGTATGCCGGGATGGCTGCTCTGGCGGCGACGGACTTAGGGTGACTAACGTTTGTTTCCCTGTCCGGCGAATCAGAATTTCTTAAGTTACGGTTGAATTTAGCCGAGTGAGAAAGGATGAAGCCTCCGCAAAGTGGAAAAGATTCCGATTGAACGTCGGATTATTCCTTCGCATGGCTGTTTTCGCATGTACTTCCCGACCTGTCCTACCCAATCGGCCGCCGCGTTCCTCCCATTGATCGCCGGCCGGAAAAAGAAAAAACTATGGCAATGACAAATACTTTGACCTCAGACGAGGCAAGTAACGCGGCGAGCGCATCGTCATCATCGATGGCGGTCGTTGTCCGCGAGATCCCTGTTGTGATCAAGCCAGTCGCAATTGCAGCGGACTTTGCGCTCACACAATATTACCAGACACTTCGTGTTGAAGGCTTCGCCGACCTGTTGCCAGAGCAGATCGAACTCGATCCGGCTCCGATCGCTAGCGGCGGCGAGATCCGAGTCGACCAAATCGCGTTACCACCGTGCTGCGAAGTCATCGGCGTTTGGTTCGCCAATCCGGTTGTCAGTGTCGAACGCGTTTATTAAGTTGCTTTGCCAGATTTGGATTAGCCTCAGTCCCAAAAACTTGCGGCGCGGTAAGCTAGCGATGTGGCGTTTGTCATTCGCTTGCTGGGAGATTGCTGGTGCTGGGTCCTAAGATTCCTGAGTTGCTCCGAATCGGTGATCGAATTGCCGTATTGCCGATTATTCATGGTAGCGGCCAATGTGCGCTCGCCGTGCGGCGTTGGATGCTGGAAAATGACTTTGATGTTGTTGCCATACCACTGCCGCCATCCTTTCGCGAGTGCGTTGAAACTGCGGTACTGGAGCTACCCAAGCCCTCGATCGTCATCCAGCCAACGCACCCAGACCTAGGGCAATCGTTTGAGAACACCAGCCCCTATTCTCAGAGTGGTGAATTCAACGAATCGTTCGGCGAGTCCGGGTCCTTCGGCGAAACTAACGAATCGTGGGAAGAGTCCGATGACGATGAAGATGAAGATGATGACGGCGAAGACCCGGTGTTGTGCAGCTACGTACCAATCGATCCTTGCCAGCCGGTCATCATGGCGATCCGCGCGGCGATGGGCGAGCGTGTAGCGCGGGAGTATATCGACCTGGAAACGGATCCCTTTCTTCCCTTTGCAACTGAGATGCCCGATCCGTACGCGCTGCGAACGGTCGCGCTCGACAAGTTTGCCGCTGCGTTATTGCCAGGCATCGGTCGCCCACCGGATGATCAAACTCGTGACCGCATCCGTCACATGGCGAGTCGGCTCCGCGAACTGCAACGCACTCACAAACGAATCTTATTCGTAACCAGTGTTCTGTACTGGCCTTGGATTCGAGAAGCGTATTCCGAATTGGAGCAAGCGGAAACAGACAACCGCGCTGCCAGTGTTGCGCTGCCCGAAAACGACGAAGTCCTGCCTCCCGAATCATTCAACGTTGACCCACGCACACTCGTTTTTCTGTTTGATGAGATTCCGTTCATCACGGGTTTATACGAACGGGCTCGGGCGAAACTTGAAGACGATGAGAACCTTTCCATTGACGGCGTTAAAGAGCTGTTGATTGCTGCGAGAGACTCTTATCGTGAGGAGCTTGGCAATCGAGCTCGACGGATCACGCCGATGCTTCTGCGTCAATGTCTCAAATACACGCGAAACCTGTCGTTGATGCACCGACGAATGACTCCCGACCTGGCAACCATTGTCATCGCAGCCAAGCAGATCATGGGCGATCAATATGCGATCCATATTGTTGAACGGGCGCGTGACTACTTCACCGTCGTCGGCTGTGAGCCACCGGCGAACCAACCGATCGTCACGCTCGGTATCGATATTGGAAGATTGCCGTCCGGTGACACCGTTTCGCTCGTCAATCGACTGGCTGGTCCACCTCGTTTTTGGCAAACGATCCATCTCAATCGCCGCCCAACGCGAAGCGAATCCGAAAGCTGGTCTTATCGATGGAATCCGTTTGGCCAATGCAGCTATCCGCCAGAGGATTCGAAGATTGAGTCATTTCGAACACGAGTCCTTGATCGTGCCAAGGACATATCCGGCGCTGATTTGGCGCGCACGGAGAAATTCACAACCAGCGTGAAAGATGGCATCGACATCCGTGACACGCTTCGTCATTGGTATGAAAAGCAGATTTACGTCAAGGTTTTACCTCCTTGTCGCGGCGACCTAGATGCGTGCGTCATGCTGTTCGATAGTCCCGCAGACCCGCGTGATTATCCTTGGAGAACAACCTGGTTCGCGGAACACAAGGACGAATCAACTCTAGCGTTCTTCGCGACCGATTTTCAAGCTGAGATGGTTGGTCCAGGGATCGCAATGGCAACGTACGGCGGGGCGTTGTTTCTCTATCCGCCGGTTCACATCGACGATGTTTGGGATGATCGCCGCATCGACTTTGCCACCACACTCGAAGAACGATTGATTGCCGCAGCATGCTTACACTCACGCGCTCCTCAAGTCGCGTTATTGTCGGCATTGCCTCCCGGGGGCGCCTGGAAGCGACTCGCCCGCCATTTCAAAAAGCATCTGATTCATGTTCCGATCGGTTCCTTTAGCGATGAACAAGTTCAGCAATTGCGAATGGTGCATGTGCTCAACGGCCGCGAAGTTCGCAGCTATGCCGATGAATTCATTCGCAAAGTTTAAGTCTTGGTTTTCAGTTTTCAGTTTTCAGTTTTCAGTTTTCAGTTTTTTGGTTTCAGTTTTTGGGTTTTGGGTTTTGGGTTTTAGTTGCGTAAGCCAAGTCTCTCGTGAATACCGTGGTCAATCGACTGCTTGCGATGCTAAGCGAGTGGGCAACGGCCAAGCGGTTGTTACCTGTGTGGCGCTGAGCCGACCACCGACCACCGACCACTGAAAACTGAAAACTGAAAACTGAAAACTGAAAACTGAAAACTGAAAACTGAAAACTGAAAACTGAAAACTCCACCTATCCGGTCGTCCCCAATCCAGATGCGATCGCATTGACGGTCAAAAGCAACTTAGGTGCCATTGCTTCGGCTTGCGCGGTCTCACCCATCCGCATGTAGGCACGCCATGTTCGCAGCAACTCAATCTGTTGGCTATGGAGAATTTTCAGCCCGTCGTTTCGCAGTTCAATCATGCGTTGCACGTTGGGGCGTTGCTCTACGAGCGGCCCGCCATAAAGACGTGACATGAAGTCACGCGTGATGTGCAACTCTGTTTCAATGAAGCCCATGATCCGGCTTCTCAATGCCGGGTCTTCGACCAAATCGGCATATTGCCCCATGACGTCAAGATCGACCGCAGTCACGCTGGTCGCAACATTGCTAACCAAATAGTGCAATGGTGACCAAACAAGCAGTTGCTCTTGCAATCGAGAAATGGCCTCTGGGTCACTGCTTTCTAATCGTTTCAATGCCGACCCAATGCCATACCAGCCCGACAAGTAAAACCGCGATTGCCCCCAGGCGAAAACCCATGGAATGGCTCGCAAATCCTTGATCGACGCTTGTCCGGTTCGCCGCGATGGACGTGAACCAATGCGACTTTGCTCAATCGCATCGATCGGAGTAGCTTGGCGGAAAAAGGTGATGAAACCATCGCTATGCAGCAGTTTCGTATAGGCATCGCGAGCCCAAGTCGCCAACCGATCAAGCGTCCCTTCCAGCGGGTTGACTGCATTGGGATCGCGGCGGTCCGCCAACGTCTTGCGCATCGTACCGGCCAAGAATAACTCCAAGTTGTAAATCGCAGTCGGCTGATGTGCGTACTTCTGCGCAATCGTTTCACCTTGTTCTGTCAGCCTCAAATCGCCCTGCAGCGTGTTGTCCGGTAACGCTTTGATGAACCGGTGCGTTGGCCCAGCGCCGCGGCTGATGGTTCCGCCGCGACCGTGAAAGAAACGGACTCGAACGCCGTGGCGGTTGCCGATTTCAGTAAGCGCTGATTGCGCACGGCGCAGTCCAATCAGACTCGCGACAATTCCACCGTCCTTGTTACTATCGCTGTAACCAATCATGACCTGGCCAACCTGCTGTTTTTCACCGCGACGCTGTTGGATTGCCGCTAGGCTGCGGCGCGTCATCGGATTGTCCAAGAACCCTTCGTAAATCGCCGGACTGTTTTCCATGTCCGAAATCGTTTCGAAAAGCGGCACTACCGGTAGCGGGCAAATCGGCCCCTCAGGAGTTTGTTCCAACAAGCCAACTTCGCGTGCAAACAAATACACGACAAGCAAGTCGGAAACGCTGCGGGTCATGCTGACAATAAACGCTCCCAGCCCATCGGTACCATCGCGCTGGATCGTTTCCTTAATAACGCGGAACACCGCCAGGACCGCGTCAGCTTCTTTACCGAGAACAGCATCCGGTAATGAAAACGGACGGCGAGAGGCTAGCTCACCATTCAAGAACGAAACGCGATCGCTTTCAGACCATGATGAATAATCGGTTCGAGCAATGCCCGCCGCAGTCAGTAGTTGCTCTACTGCGGTATCGTGCCATTGACTGTTCTGGCGAATATCGAGAATCGCTAAGTGAAACCCGAAAGCCTGAACCAATCTCATCACAGGCTGAACTGCATAATCGGCGATCGATGATTGACCGACCCCGACCAAGCTCTTGTGAAGGATTTGTAAGTCGTCTAGCAACTCCTTCGACCGAGCATACTTCAATGACGGATTTGTAGCAGCCCCAGTTGCGTCTAGCTTTGAAGTGCTGACGGGGAGCCGAGCGATGATCAGATTCAAAAATTGACGCCACGGCTCGTTGGGATTTCGTAACAGAGCGGTGCGCCCGACGGTGCCCATTTGGTCCGCACGTTCGGCGATACGCCGTAACAGATCGGGCATCGGTTGAATCCAATAAGCCGACAGACTCAACATTCGCGTTGTGGCAAGTAGTTCACGCTGGATCAATGAAATCGCACTTTGACGCATTTCGGCGAGCGATTCGCGAGTTACATCTGCGGTAACAAGCGGGTGCCCATCGCGATCGCCACCAATCCAAGTGCCGAAAGTTAGTCGCGGCAATTGGAGGGGATCACGAATGACTTCTGGATCAAGCCCCGCTGCCTTCCAAGCTTGACGAAGGCGAACGTCAAGCGGTCGAATCGTGGCGGGAAAGACCTTGGTGAGATAATCGATCACATTGCGACGCTCCGATTGCAAGTCCGGTTTGTCCAGATAAATCTCGCCCGTCCGCCATAGGATCGCGATCAAAGACCGGATCGTATCTTCGTTGTCTTGCAGGTCTCCTGGCGGCAAATCCGTTCGACCGCGCTCGACAAAGCGTTCAAACAAACGTCGGTGATGAGCGAGCACCGTTGCTCGTTTCGCCTCCGTCGGATGCGCGGTCAATACAAGCTCTACCTGAATCGAAGACAGTTCCGTCGCAATTTCTGCGGCTGTCCAACCTTGTTCGATCAGTTTCTTAAGACTCTCGCCCCACAGCGCCGGGACGCTCGCGAGCGTGTGATTGGTTTCAACGTCGCGCCGAAACTGCGCCGATGCGTTCTGCTCGGCCATGCTAAGCAGTTGAAATGCAATGGAATACGCCTGGGTCAAACGGACGCTGTCTCGCGGAGGCGTCGTGCTAAGTACCGCACCGGGCATCGGCAAAAGTTCTGCGATGTCCGTTTCACCGGATTGCAGAATCACTTCGCGAAGACACCCGAGTACCCATCGCCAGTCTCGCGAAAGTTTTTCTACGTCCAACGCCAAGATGCTTGCGGAAACCACAGCGAATCCTCAACCAAGTAAAGTATTTAAAGGACGATTCAGTGTAGAACAATTGTCACAATTGTTTTCCAAGCGATTAAGACAATTGCTCTACTCTGAACCCTAAATTTGATCATTGACAAAGCACCAGGCCGGTCTCGCCTGAGGATAAACAACGCGGGCGGTGATGTCCTCGATTGATCCATCAGATTTCAAACTAGGGAGCCGAATCAGCCGATAGATGCGAAAACTTGACGGAATCATGCTATTCAAGCGGATTGACGCGAAAGCGTCATTCAGTCCGTTCGCTATTGGGATGGCGAGGGAGTCGGCTCTACGCTTGCGGAAAACTCTACGCTTGCGGGAAACTCTGAAAGCAGCTTCCTTTCTTTGATGTCCCACACGCGAATTGTCCCGGTCAGGTCGCCAACAATCAGATGCAGGCCATCGTGATTGACGCAGACTCGCGTGGGTATCTGTTTGAAGCCCACAAAAGTCGCGTCGTTTCGAGAACCGGAGTTGCTCCAAATCCTGGCAGACGAATCGCGACCGACGCTGACAAAATCGCCATTGCGTGCAAAGCAGACGGAGAGCACACCGGGCAGTTTCTGTTTCGGATTTTTGATTGGATCAATTGCAGTCGCTTGGGCATTGACGGACCGCACTGGAAATCCGTCTTCCGCATACCACAGGATCACCCGTCCGTCTTCGCTAGCCGTCGCCAGCACTTGCGAATCGGCGCGCCAGCTTACTTGCGTGATCATTTCCTTGTGATCACCTAACGTGTACACGATGCCGCCGTTGCTGGACTCCCATACGAATGCACCGCCGTTGCGATCACCGCTGAGCAAGTAGCTACCATCCGGACTGAACTCGATCGCAGTGACCCAGTCGGTATGCTTCTTGATTTGGTAAAGTTGTTTGCCCGTCGCGACGGAGAAGACCTTTACCAACTTGTCTGGTCCGCCGAGCGCGACCAACGACAGATCAGGACTGATATCGGCGGCGATGACGGAGTCGGACTCTTCGCCGATTTCCGCCAATCGTTTTCCTGAACGCACATCGAATAACACAACCAGCCCCAGCTCCGCACCCTTCCCACCAGCAGCTAACAGCAGTTCACCATTGCGGCTAAATTTCAATGCATGAACGACACCCTCCGGGAATGCGAGAGCACCTAACGGCTGGTGGTTATCCGTGTTGTAAAGCAAGACGCATTCGTGTCCGGAGACGGCCAGTAACGGTGCCCAAGGGCTGGCGTCAAGCGCCGTGATCGCAGCCGCTCTGAGCGTTTTTGGCGTTTCAAACTGCGGCAATGATTCAGGCATTGCCCCCGCGCCCACAGGCTTATCGGTTGCCACAACCGATGGCTCCATTTCTGTTTTGCGTGACGAAATTAGAGCCGCGCTGACGGCGGTGTCCGGTGCTCCACGCTCGATCCATTTCGCGATCAGAGCCAAATCCTCATCCGCAAGCTTGGGTCGCTTCGGCGGCATTGAAGGTTCTTCTTGGTGAGAAACCAATCGATACAACCGACTTTGGTCAGGGCTGCCCGCTGCGATCGCAACTCCGCTGCTTCCCCCAGCGACCAAAGCCTGGTAGTTCATCAAATTCAGATCCGACTTAGCGTCATCCGCGTTATGACAATTGCCACAATGCTTCCTAAGAATCGGCGCGATGTCGTCTTTGTAGGTGACAGACTCCTTCGCCTTGTCGTCTTGTGCGGAAACACAAGTCGATGCACCAAAGGCAAGAAGGATGATGAACAGCGGTCTCACGAAAGTGACTCCACGAATGCGGACAAAAAAAGTGAAAGGAAGCTCAATGATTGAACGCGAATTCGGTCGAGTTAAACAAACCCCACAGTATGTCACTGTAGACCAACTGCGGGACGGAAGTCACGTAACGCTTCTCGTAGGCGACCCGTTGTTTCTCCAATTCCTTGATTTGAACCGTGATCGACTCCAACGCAGCCAGCTCCTGTCCTTCGTTTTGCTTCTCGTCTAACTCCGCACGTAGGGATTTTAGCTGTTCTTCGATGCGAAGATAACTCGAATCGGCACGAGCTCGCATGCCGGACAATTCGATCACTCGATTCTCGTTGGTCAATTCGCTTTCGATGATCTCGGTAAGCCGTTTGATTTCTTCAGCGGTTGGCTTTCGCGACAGCGCTCGAATGTACAGCTCGCTGATGATCTCAGACGTCGACCTTTTCCCCTCAATCATGTCAGGAATAAAGCGGCTGGCAGCAATTTTTTGGGTAATGGTGTCGCCGTTGACCATGTGCAAGGCTTGTGAAAGATTGGCTTCGCGATTGACTTCGCAAGAACACGCGGTTTCACGCGGGGCACGACCGAATGTCGTCAAGAAGTAGTTGGATATGTTTCCACCATACAATTGCGAAGCTCGTGTCCCAGTCGACGAGCTTGGAAATCGGTCCGTGGTCTCGGTCACAAAAGTAATGGAGTCGAGCAAGACTTCCGCTCGCAGTCGCCGCACGTAACCGTGCGAGAAAAAGCTTTCGTCCAAGTCATTGGTGTCGTTTGTCGCAGAGGACAATTGATACGTTCGCGAATTGCAGATATCGCGAATCAGTTTCTTTTTGTCAAAGCCATAGTCGGCAAATCGCCGGCCCAATTCAGCCAATAACTCTTGATTGCTCGGCGGGTTACTGATTCTTACATCGTCGAAGGGCTCGGCGATACCGCGTCCAAAGAAATGCGCCCAGATGATATTGGCCATCGCTTGGCGGAAGGCCACGTTTTCAGGCGACGTCAGCCATTGCGCTAGCGCCGCGCGAGGATCTTTGCCCGTCACTTCCGGCGAGTCACCACCGAGAAACTTCGGAGCCATCGGACGACCGTCCACAGGATGCTCGACCGGTTTTGCAGAATTGTTGTTGAAGACGATCACTTCACGACCTTCAATGCCGCGCCGCATGCTGACACCTGAAAAGAAACTTGCGAAGCCGTAGTAATCATCCATGGTCCACCGATCGAATGGATGGTTATGGCACTGGGCGCACTGAATCCGAGTTCCCAAGAAAACTTGGGCAAAATCCTCCGACATTTTCTGGGCGGTTACCTTGTCCGTCGCTGTATAAAAATTGGCCGTCGGTTGACGCAAGTTGCTGCCTGAACCAACGACCAGTTCGGCCACGATCTCGTTCAGCGGACGATTGAGGGCCATTTGGTCATGCACCCAACCTGCGTAAGGAACCATCGCTTTGGCATCGCGACCGAACTGCGGATTATTGCCACCGGCACGAATTCGCAGGAGCTCACCCCATTTCATCGCCCACATGTCGACTATCTCTTTACGGTCGAGTAATTCGTCGATTAACCGGGCTCGCTTGTCAGCCTGTGAGTCGGACATGAATGTTTGATACTCATCGGTCGACGGTGGCATTCCGATCAGGTCCAAGTAAACGCGGCGAAGAAACTCCTCGTCAGTCGATAGTTCCGAAGGTGCCAAGTGGAGCTTTTCTAACTTATCGAACACCAACTCATCAATGTAATTGACTTCGGGCGTATCGGGCCATTGGAACTGATCTCCCGTTGGCAACACGATGACCTCGCTGCCAACGGTAAACTTGTTGAACCGCGCAAACGCAAATGCACCGCCGCGACCGTTAGCTTGGACCACGCCATTGCCGTTGATGGCCGCCACGGAATCGTTGTTGGTTAAGAACAAAGCAAGTCTGGTGACATCACGCGTGGTGCCATTGGAATAGGTTGCCATGACGACGGTTTGCTGCGTTGCCCCCTTTCCATCAAACACGATTTTTGGTGGCAGCATCTGGATGCCAACCGGCTTGACCGTACCCACTGCGTCTTCGGGTGCACCAGCAACAAGCCACTGCTGCATCGTGCGGTAGTCGTCGCTGTCTTCTTCGAATAACTGACCGCCGGTGTGAGACACTTCACCGGTTGCCTTGAGTAACAGGAGACTCTTTTCGGGAACAGCTAGGTCAACGCGGCGTCCGATCAATTGGCGTGTAAGGCGAAAATGATCGCCCACCGGATCGTAACCAAACAGCGACAGCATGAAACCATCCTTGCCTCGGGCCGCGCCATGACAGCTTCCATTATTGCATCCATGCTTCATGAAAATCGGCATGACGTCGCGCTCAAAGCTAATTTCTCGCTCTGTCGTGGCGTGAGACACACGGACAGACACTTCAATGGATTGCGGACCAACGGAAAACAGAATCTTTGAATCTCCATCCTGTGTGGGGCGAATGGTCGTGGCACCAACGCTTACTAGCGCTGGCTCGGCAATCCTGAGCTGGACCAACGAAGTGACATCGCGTGTGACGCCTTGGGCATCGACGAGCTGCGCAACGTAGGTTTGTTGATCGCCTTGCGATTGCAGAACGATTTCTTCGGGGTAGATACGAAGTTCATCGGCATAAACTTGTGAACTCGTCACACAAGCCAATATCGCGACCAACATAACGCGGCCGGCCAGTCCGCTTTTCAAATTAAGTGCAGCCAATAAATGATACATAATCAAACCATTTCATCTGACAAAAAAATAGACTATTCACCGGCGTCGCCTCACGATGCAGGCTTGCCAGCACGTTGTGCATCGACTCGCAATGTGCCGGTTCCAGTGAACTGACGAACCGGCTGACCATCTTCTTCGACAGTCACGTCCAAAGTCATTCCTTTATAGCTGCCGACCAAACTGTCTTCTGTTGCTTTCAAAGTGAACGTCACTTGTTTGTCAGCAGCCGAAATCTCGCGGAACGGCTCCAGCACTTCGACACCACGCGGCAATCGTGTCAACACGATCTTTGCCTTACCTGAGAAAGGTTTCAAATGGTTCAACGTTACGACCAGTTCCGAAGTCTTGCCACGCTCGACGGAAGCTCGGGCGAAGCGTGCATCGAGATGTGGTTCCGCAACTTTCAACGAGAATGGTTTGCAAGACAAATACATGCGTTCCGTCGGATCGCGGTATTGAGGTTGGTAGTTGCCGTTCACAGCGGTAAGCGACACGAGGTATGTCCCGGCGGCTGCGTTACGAGCCGCGCTGATCACATATTCACCTTCCACTTCGCCCGCCGCCAAACTCAACGGCGTGACGGTGTTGATTCCATTCGGTTTCCATTCCATCATCACGGTTACCGGCCCTTCGAAACCGTTCTTGCGGTTGACTTTGAATCTCAAAGGCATCTCACCATTCTGCACCAAAGCACTGATAGGCTCTTCAACATCCAAGTCAAATGGTGCCGATTCCGTGACAACAACGCCGAGCTTTTCGACAGGAACCTGCAAGTAGTACTCGTTGTTACCGAACGAATTCATGACGAGCTGTTGTCGATATCCACTGAACAATGATTCGGGATTTGGGTTCTCTTTTGTAACGATGGGCCGAGCAATGATTTCTGCAAAAGCTGGCTTTAAAGAAGCACCTTCCGAAGCCGTAAAGACGACGGCAACGCGAGTCATCTCTGGCGTGATATGAGGAGCCTGCATTTCAACACCCTCGGGCAGTCCCACCGCGACTAGCTCCAGCTCTCCCGGATACGGGCGGTTCGTATTCACGACAGACAGTGTCGTGTTGTAACGACCATTCGCAGGTACATTAATGACTTGGCGAGACTGGGGCATGTAGCGATTCTCCGGCTCGGCGGGAATGTAAACGAACGCCGCGTTCGGTTCCGCTTGACATTCCACGCGGTAAACAAAGTCCTCGCCACCTTCACCTCGTTCATCTTCAACACCCAAGACGTATTCGCCATCCTCGGCAGCCGTGAACAGCAACACGGGATCAACCGTCTGCCGTTCGACACCATTGGACGTTGGAAAGCCATGCTGGTTGATGCGTGAGTCGTTCGCTTTCGTAGTTGCGCCCTTGCCGTTGGCGGACTTAATCCAAATCGTTGGATCGACGGGACTGCCTAAGCCGCTTGCCAAAGCATGAATTCGAACCTGCTGGCCCTTCTTGGCGGTGAACTTGAAACAATCCACATCGCCAGGCTTATCAATGATGCCGTTGAATGCGATCGGAAACTCAGCCGCAGTGATGTGAGCCGTCTGTTCGATCGTGTCATTAGGTTCCGACTCTAGAACATTATCGAACGACGATACTCGCATCGTGTTGGGTGTTGGTGCCAGTGCTCCAGTTTTGGAGTCGCGTATTTCCATCTGGATGTCGCGACTGAGTTCATCTTTGCTTAAGGCATGAGTCGACAGGCCGCTCGTAACTTCGGTCGGCAGCGAAATGGATTGCGACTGTGCTCCAAGCGGGTCGCCCAAGATCTGCACTGACAACGTTGCTCCCGCGCGCCCACCAGCCGGATAGATGCCGGTCGGACGCGCGAAGTCGCCGAGATGCAACAAATAGGCGTCATTGTTCGCGCTGTACAAGCTATGTCGCACGGCAATAAAGTAGTCGCCATCTTCTGGGGCCGCGAGCGAGAGCACTGGATCTTGCAGGTACAATGCAGAGTCATCTGCTTGCTTCAGTCGTTCGCCCTTGGCGTTCAGAATCGAGACATGCAAATCCGGCAGGCCGCGTTCGACGCCGAGCCTTGCCGCGATAACTTCCGCCGAGATACGTTGGCCACGCTTGGCAGGAAATTTAAACAGGTCCTCATCATAAGCTTCGCGCAACGTTCCCACGATGGTGGAATTTTCGGTAATCAGTTGCGCGTTTTTCGCTTCATCATTCTTGATCCGGGAATCATCACCTTCTGTAACGATTGCAAATGGGCTGATAAAGATTCGTTGGTACTCGCTCAGGCCGCCGGTTGTCTGAAGACGCAGGCCAATCGGTCCCAACGGGCAAGCGTCGCTCACGTTCAACCGCACTCGCAGCCGTGTTCCCTTCGGATAGTTAACCGGTTTGCCATCGACGACCTGCTCCGTCACAGGCTCCATCGATTCAACCGATACGCCGGGTTCATAGAATAAAATGCCTTGCGGGTCGTCAAGGAACGAGCCTCGCAACTCAATTTCCATCGTCGTGCCACGTTGCGCAGCTTGCGGCGTGACTCGCTGGAGTTTTGGTGCCCCCGCTTCGGCGATTGTTCCCCCGAGCATCGCGATGTTCCAAAGCACTAAGATGCACGCTGACACGAAGCGGCTCACAGGGGCTTTTTCAATGCAATCAAGCATGGCAATTCTTCAAAAGTAATATTGTTAAGCAGGCAGTGTTGAATTGTTTCAGTACATTAGCCGTTTTGGCGCTAGCCACGATTCACGCGTTTAACCGGGGCTGGCGTTCAAACGGCTAATAGAGTAAGGCAGAACTACGCAAGTAAATCATTGATGACTTCGCCACCGTCAATGATCTCAATCGGCCTGGCTCCTGGCGCCATCAACTCTTTGTCAGCGTTGATTCCCAACTGGTGATATACCGTTGTCAGCAGGTCTTCGACGCGAACTGGGTTTTCTTCGGGCTCACTGGCCGTGCTATCCGACGAACCATAAATCAAGCCACGCTTTAATCCGCCACCGGCCATCGCGATCGAGTACACGCGTGGATAGTGGTCACGTCCTGCGGTCGCATTAATTTTTGGTGTGCGACCGAACTCGCTGGTCACTAACACCATGGTGCTGTCGAGCAGTCCGCGATCATCCAAGTCCGCGATCAAACCTGCCAGTGCTTGGTCGAACTCCGGTGCCTGTTTATTCATCGCGCTCTCGATGCTCGCATGATGGTCCCAACCACCATAACTGACCGTCACAAAACGCACGCCCGATTCCACAAGTCGTCGAGCCAGCAGGAACCTCATCCCCGCGCCGGTTTGGCCATAACGGTTCTTGACGGAATCGGATTCCTTGGCAACGTCAAACGCAGCTCGCGCTGCCGGCGAACTGATCATCGAATACGCGAGTTGATAAAAATCATCCATCGCTGAGAGTGCCTTGGCGTCCTTGGCGACATGCCGGAAATGATCGTCAACGACATCGCGAATTCGTTGACGCGTGTAGAACCGTTGGTCGTCAACTCCTGGAGGTAAAAGCAAGTCACGCACTTGGTATCCCGGCTTTCCAGGATCGCTGCCGATTCCGAACGGGCCGAATTGCGAGCCGAGGTACCCGGTGCCACCGTCCACCGTCGCTTGCGGGACAGCAACATAGGGAGGCATGTTTTCCTTGGACCCGAATTCGTGGGAAATCACCGCTCCAAGACTCGGATGCTCGATCGCAGGACTCTTGCGATAGCCAGTGAACATTGCGTACGTCGCGCGACCATGGTCGGCTTCTTTACCGGCGACGGAGCGAATGATCGTCATCTTGTTGGCGACGGCGGCAAGATTTTTAAAATTCTCGTTGAACACAACTCCGGGAACATTCGTCTTCGCAACGCCGAAGGGTCCGCGGTACTCCAGCGGTGCCTCTGGTTTTGGGTCCCATGATTCTTGATGAGCCATGCCGCCGGGAAGAACGATTTGAATGATCGCTTTGGCCGGGCCTTCTTTGGTTTCGTAGAACTTTTGATCACCGCGTGCAGACGACATCTGCAGGTACTGCCCCAACGACAACCCTAGCGCACCGCAAACGCCGACTTGAACAAAGTCCCGGCGAGAAGGTTTGTAGAAGGCGGGAGTTGTGGACCCGGTAACAACATCCAAATTCTTTCTGGCCATGGGTGACCTCGTGGTGGGTGGTAGTAAGGAGAGGTGTAGGTGGGAGCCGTCGACGCGGTCGCGTTGGATGGCATCGGTCTTGCGGGAACGTGACTTCAACTCCCGCAGACGCAGTATAGTGGTAATCTCGTTCACAGAAAAGCAATTCTAGGAGCCAAATTGGCAAAAATGCAAAAACGCGTCAAACCGCGGACGAGCCGCCGTGGAATGCTACCCGCACGCCTTCTAGCTTGCCTCGCTGGTGGCCACGATTGGCTACCAGAACCTGAAAGCCTACCCCTACGCTACGGCAGAGCGATCGCTTGGACTAGCAGTTGCTTTGTTGGCAGTTCGCTGATAACGAGGCAATGAGTGTTATCGATCTTGGCCAATTGAGTAACGCCTTTGAGCGCATCAATGGTCTCAAAAGACAGCCCCTTGGTTCCGCCATCGGGGACGCGGTCGTTGATCGCTTCTTGGGTTGCAATGTTGGCGACGTCAACCTTCATCACTCCACGATCACTGTTCGCAACAAGCAGGTAGGGATGATCATTCTTTTCGTATGAAATCATATCGAGCGGACGATTGTGATTGCCGAGTTCGGCTACGGTTTTGCCTCGCACTTTGGTTCCAGCTTGCAAATCGGCAAGAGAAAACTGAACCAGCGGCGTGCAGGTAAAACCAGCGAGCAGACTGGGCTTGCCAGCGATCGTCATCGGAACAAACGAGCGCACCGCTGCTGTCTCTTCGACTCGGCCATGCGCACCGTGGTAGATCTCCAGATTGGTGCCGACGCTGTTGTCGCGGAATGGAAACTCAAACGCGAGCACCGTCGAGGCACCTTGATCCCCGCTTAAGCCAGATACCAAGACGCGTCCTTCGGCAAATGCCAAATCCGTGATTGACTCCATTCGTTTATTCGCTGCACGGCGACCTTCACCGGTGATCTTGTCGGCAGGAGGTTCCGGCAGGGCAATCTTGGAAGCCAAGACTTTGTCGAGGGCGATTGCTTTGGCGTTGCCATTGGCACTGAGCTGAAACAGCATCGCCTTGCCGTCAACACTGGCGGAAACGATCGTGTTGCCGGACTCGGGGTCGACAGCGATGTCACTCACCTTCACAACGTCAACCGCAGCTCCGCTGCCAGCAGCCATCGCCAGCGAGGTGCGCAAATCAGCAATGTTCGAAGCGGCCCAATCACTGGCTGTCGACGGTGCTGAGTTACCGATTGCTTCCTTGGAATCGATCGCATACAGCGTGGCCGCTTTAGGGTCACCGACGAACAATACGTTTGAAGGGCCGAACGACAGGAGCCCGGCAGATTGCAGGGCGATTGGTTGCGGTTCCAAGCCAAGCGGGTGCGCGGCGAAAACCGGCTGGACGCCCAACATCAGCAACGCAGACAGCGACACAGACTTGCAGAATTTTCGGCACATGGCAGAACTCCTTGGGGATGGAAGTGCCGCGTGACCACGCAGCGTCGCGTTAATATAAGAGATTCAACCTCGGAGTGATCGAATAAGATTCGCGATTGGGCTGAAAAAGCTAACTGCTGGCCTGGTCGTCGCCTTCCAGGTCGCCTTCGGTGATCAACCTAAAGCCCTTACTCGTCAAGGTCTCCATCGCAAATTCGATGTTTTCGACCATGATCGCGACGGCGGGACGGCCAAGCGGATGCGCAATCAGCGGGTAGGCTTGTTGGATATTGAGTTCGGCCTGCAATAACGCCGTACAAATCCGTAGCAGCGGCTGTGGGCCTTCGGGCAACTCGACCCCGACCAAGTCGGTTTCGATAATGGCCAGCCCAGCCCGCTCAAGAATTTCACGGCCCCGTTCGTAGTCGCTGACGACAAATCGAACAAACGCACATTCAGCGGCATCGTTGATCGACAGTGCGACAATCCGAATGCCGGTGCCTTCAAATCGACGCAGGACTTCGAGCAATTGTCCGACACGATTCTCCAGGAAGATCGTGAACTGTCGAATTGCAGGGAAATTTCGGCCTCGGAGCGTTTGGAAACTGGTTCCGGCTCCTTCTTCAAAGCTCATGGTTATCTCATCTAACGCTATCGCAATGCGAACCAATGGCTGTCGGTCGCCATGGCATCTTGTCGAAATTCAATCAAGGCAGCAAGTTTAGGCGTTTACTTTGAGCTGGGTCAATTCTAGCAGAACAGGAAAACGCAATGATTATTGAGGAAAACGCCCAGCTAGGCCACACGCAGGCGGAGATTGTACCCGTTTCCCCAGCTTCCCCAGCCACATTCACGATGATGGTTCGCGTCGCCTATCACGAAACCGACGGCCAACGACGCGTCCATCATGCGAATTATCTCAACTATTTGGAACAAAGCCGTGTGGAGATGCTGCGAGCACAGGGCCTTTGCTATCGTGAGTTCGAGAATTCGGGCTTGATGCTGGTCGTCAGCGAAATGACCGTGCGCTATCGCTCAGCGGCCCAGTTTGACGACGTTTTAAGGATTACAACCACCGTTGCCGAGGTCCGTGGGGTTCGCATCCGACATCGATATGTGATCGATCGAGCGGGCGAAGTGATTGTCGAAGCGGATTCAACGATCGCGTGCATCGACCACGAAGGCAAAGTCCGTCGATTGCCAAAGGAATGGGGCGAGTTGTTTCGAGCGGTCGGAGCGAAGTGAATACAGCCGGAC
>Ga0105044_10005588_pt1 | contig 17291 bp, 15 predicted proteins | sample MAT01_FD_78092 | JGI IMG/M metagenome (GOLD analysis project Ga0105044, IMG submission 78092) | Freshwater microbial communities from Lake Fryxell liftoff mats and glacier meltwater in Antarctica - MAT-01 | ecosystem: Environmental > Aquatic > Freshwater > Ice > Liftoff microbial mat | place...
ACCAGTGTACGCTTAGCTTTTTGCAGCCTTTGTCCCTCCCCCTTCCAAGGGGGAGGTTAGGAGGGGATGGGGTAGATTTTCGGGTTAGCAGCAGCTAAAACCCATCCCCACCCTAGCCCTCCCCTTGAAAGGGAGGGATTTTAGACCAAAGCAATTACCAAACCGGACAACGCTGAGACTTATTCGTTATGAAAAGGAAAGTAAAATGATGGAATGGATAACCGACCCACAGATTTGGATGGCTTTGGTGACATTGACCGCTTTGGAGATTGTTCTCGGAATTGATAATATTATCTTTATTTCGATTCAAGCAAGTAAGCTGCCAGCTCACTTGCAGGAAAAAGCAAGGCTGCTTGGCCTGGGCCTGGCAATGTTCATTCGAATTGCACTTTTGTTTTCGCTGACCTGGTTGATGGGACTTACAGCAGCGTTTTTTACAGTCATGGGTAACGAGATTTCCGGTCGTGATCTTATTCTGATTTCCGGTGGTCTGTTTTTGATCTGGAAAAGTACTGTTGAAATCCACGAGAAGCTGGAAGGGGAAGAGGAAATTGCGTCAGCAGGTGTGGGTTCAACATTTGGAACGGTTATTGTTCAGATTCTTCTGCTGGATATCGTTTTTTCATTGGATTCTATTATTACTGCCATAGGGATGGCGAGTCAGCTTGGTGTTATGGTTGGTGCTGTTGTTATTGCAGTCGGGTTCATGATGCTATTTTCAGGCAAGATCAGTGCTTTTGTTGAGGAGCATCCGACGATCAAGATGCTTGCTCTTAGTTTTCTGTTGCTAATAGGTGTTGCATTGATTGGCGATGGATTGGATATGCATATACCCAAAGGATACATCTATTTTACTATGGCTTTCTCTGTGGTTGTGGAAATGCTTAATTTGAGGATCAGGCGCAGTAAGCCGGTCAAGTTGCATCAACCGCATCTGGATACAACCGCTGATAGATAAGATCGTGTAGCTAGTTTTGGTGGATTGACCTTCTTTAAATCTATTTTTAGGAAATATAAATGAGAGTCGTTTTTGGAATTGATTTTGGCACTACAAATTCAGCGCTTTCCGTGTATAGAAATGGTCAGGTCGAAGCCATACCTTTGGATATGGATGATTCTGGAGGTGTCAGCGAGATATTGCGCTCAGTTTTATACTTTAATGATTCAAAGGAAATTTTTTGTGGAACGACCGCAATTCTGCAATATGTAGATGATGGTGCTTCTGGTCGATTTATGCAGTCAATCAAGACTTTTTTGCCAAATAAGAGTTTTGTTAGTACTGAAATATTCGGGCGCCGTTATACGATTGAAGATCTGGTCGCAATAATACTTAGTAAAATAAAAGAAATCGGAGAGAATTATGTAGGGGGCCAGGTCGATAGTGTTGTCTTGGGGCGTCCGGTTATATTTTCAGAAGATCGAGAGAAAGATGCTTTGGCAGAAAAAAGATTAAAAAGTGCTGCCCGAAAAGCCGGTTTTACCAATATTTGGTTTCAATTTGAGCCAGTTGCAGCTGCTCTGGCATTCGAAGAGACTTTAAAATCTAAAGAAGAAAAACTTGTTTTAATAGGTGATTTCGGTGGTGGAACATCTGACTTTTCGGTTATGCGTTTAAGGGGTGATAACTTTCAGAGAAGTAATCGTCTGGCTGATGTCTTGTCACTCGGTGGAATTTATATAGCCGGTGACAAGTTTGATTCACAGATTATGTGGGAGAAAATTGCAAAGTATTTTGGTAAGTATGCAAAATATAAAATAATAGGCAAAGATGACTGGGTCAATATGCCAAAAAGCCTTATTTTTACGCTAACTCAGTGGCATAGGATTCCTTTGCTCAGAATGCGAAAAACCCGTGATCTTATTCGGATGATAAGGAATACAACTAATGATGTTAAAGCCATTAATAACTTGGAAAACATAATTGAAGATAATTATGGATTTTTCCTTTTCCAGGCAATAGAAAAAGCTAAATGTGAGCTTTCAGTTTCAAAAGAAGCAAAAGTAGAATTTTTTGATCGTGATTTGAATATTGATGAAAATATATCAAAGGCAGAATTTGAGTTTTTTAATTTGGAAAATATAAATCAGATTTCAAAGTGTTTAGATGAAGTGATAGCTTCTTCTGGTGTAACAATCGATAAGATTGATTCCGTTTTTCTGACCGGCGGAACATCACGTATCCCGATAATTAATAAGATTTTTATCGATCGCTTTGGTAAAGATAAAATTTTAATGCAAAATAATTTTACAAGCGTTGTACATGGCTTGGGGTGTAGTGCACCACTGTTTGTTGAGGATTAAATATTAATAGCTATTTACGGGCGAACAAAGGACTGAATTGAAAGGTATAATGTACTCGATTCGGTAAATTTTAACCAAAGGTATTTATTGAATTGTATGTATTTTATATATAATTAAACAAAATATCTTGACAATGATAATATTTACTGTAAATGATATTTTAAGCTGTAAATTAACGTAATAATAATTATAAGCAAGTGTAGTTTAAAAATGAAATAAATTGCCACCTGATAATATTTATAGGACTAACGGATGAATAAGCTGAACAAGGTCAAAACAATTAGAGAATCGCGTTTAATGAGCAAGTCTGAACTGGCACGCAAAGCTGGTGTTTCAACACTCACTATAGACAGGGTTGAGCGTGGTGAGAAATGCCGCATGGAAACCATGCGCAAGATTATCCTAGCTCTGGGTTACAATCTAGAGGACAAGGAAAAGGTTTTTCAAGCCTGACTCCTGACAGGGACGTGATATGTTTTTTTTGAACAAGAAAAAAGAAGTTATCGGAATAGATATTGGCTCAAGCTCAATTAAGCTTTTACAGCTTAAAGAGCAAAAGGGTGTGTATACGCTTCTGAATGCCGGGATCGTACCGCTTCCGTCTGAGGCCATAGTTGATAATACTCTTATGGACAGCTTTTTAATCGTAGAGGCTGTTAAAAAACTGATTTCAAGCTTAGGTGTGAAAGTTAAAGACGTTGCTTGCTCTATATCAGGCAACTCAGTTATTATCCGCAAAATTATACTCCCTGCCATGTCTGCTGAGGAGTTAGAAGAGCAAATTACCTGGGAGGCAGAACAGTATATCCCATTTGATATTAATGATGTGAATATTGATTTCCAAATCCTTTCTGCTGATATTGCTGATCCCTCCAAGATGAATGTTCTTCTTGTTGCTAGTAAAAAAGATATTATAAATGATTACGTAGTTGTTTTCAACGAAGCTGGACTTCAGCTCTCAGTAGTGGATGTAGACTCGTTTGCGGTTCAAAATACTTTTGAAATCAATCATGATATTAAACCTGAAGATATTATTGCTCTGGTAAATATTGGGGCAAGTGTTATGAATATTAATGTTGTTAAAAATGGTATTACGTTATTTACCCGTGACGTTCAGATGGGGGGTAACCTTTATACAGAGGAAATTCAGAAGCAGATGGGTGTTGGCAGTACAGATGCAGAATCCATGAAAATGCTAGTGCATGAAACATTGGACCCTGAACTGATTTCAGTAATTGGTAAGGTTAACGAAAATATAACACAAGAAATCAGGAGATCACTGGATTTTTATAACTCAACTGCTAATGATGATCGCGTTACTGGTGTTTATTTGAGTGGTGGATGTTCTAAAATTTATAACTTGCAAAAAGCAATCAATGAGAAACTTAGCTTGCCAGTTGAGATGATCAATCCGTTTGCTAAGCTTAAGTATAATGAGAAAGACTTTGATCCTGAATACCTTCAGGAGATTGGACCTTTTATGGCGGTTACTGTAGGTCTTGCCATAAGGAGGGTAGGGGACAAATGATCAAAATAAATCTCTTACCAGTTCGGGCAGCTAAAAAGAAAGAAACAGCAGTACAGCAACTAACAATATTTGGATTTGGTATTTTAGTTGTTTTGGCAGTCACTCTTTCAATGTATTTTATTAAAGGTATGCAGGTTTCGAACACAAAAGACGATATTACGACTGCTAATGCAAAAATTAATGAGTTGAAAAAGAAAATTGGTAAATTAGAAGAGCTTAAAACGTTAAAAGATCAAGTTAAAAAGAAACTGGATGTCTTATCTCTACTGCGTGCTAATAAAGCTGGCCCGGCGCAAAGGCTTTCTACCTTAAGTGGTATTACCCCTGAACAATTATGGCTGACTGCATATACAGAATCTTCTTCTGAAGTAAAAATCTCTGGTTTGGCTGTTAACGAAGATTTGATAGCTACCTATATGCGTAGTTTAGAGGCTTCAGTTGATTTTATGTCTGTAGAACTTGTTGTGTCCGAGCAAAATGTTACTGCCGGGACTAAATTAAAGAAGTTTGAACTTACTTGCAAGCTAGAACCTTTAAAAGCTCAAGTTGTAACTCCTAAAGCAGTTGTCGCGTCACCTGCAGCAGCTCAGGCGGCTCAAACTAAATAGTATTTTACTGGTCAGGATGGAATTACTATGGATCCACAAATAGAAAAAATTCTTAAGCTGCCAACTAAACAGAAAATAGCTATTTTTGTTGTTATTATGTTGATTGAAGCTGCAGCGCTTGTTTGGTTTATGTGGTATCCAAAATATCAAGAACATCAGACACTTGTTGCTGAGTTGAATAAACTTCAGACAGAGATTGACGATAAAAATAGGATTGTAGCTAACCTGCCGCGTCTTCAGGCGGAATATGATCAGTTAAATCGTGAGCTTGACCTTGCATTGACTGAGCTTCCAAACTCAAAGGAAATTCCTTCGTTGTTAACAAGTATTACAACACTAGGTAAGGGGGCAGGTCTTGATTTTCTGGTTTTTAGGCCAAAAGGTGAGGTTGCCAAGGATTTTTATGCCGAAGTTCCGGTCGATATAGTCATATCAGGCTCTTATTACAGTATAGCTAATTTTTTTGCCGCTGTCGCAAATTTGCCTAGAATAGTTAATATTGGAAATGTTGCTTTTACTGATATTAAAACTGTAAACAATAGAACTATGTCAAAGGTAAACTGTCTTGCAACTACATTCCGTTTTCTGGATAAGAAAGAGATTAAGGATGACAAGAAACCTGCTCAAAAATAGTTGTATTGTCGCTCAGTCATTTTTTGTTTTGACTGTTGCTTTATTGACTTTGGGTTGTGATAAAAAACCTGAATCAGTAACTGTCACAACACCCGTGACAGCCACTACTGCCCCTCAGCCTAAGCCAGTTTTAAAGCCGGTCAGTACCGCTCTAAAAGTGACACCAGCCCCAGTAAATCAATTTGATTTCAGTACTAAAAAAGATCCTTTCAAGCCTTTTGTTGCTGTTAAATTAGAAACCGCACAAACTAAAGAAAGCTTTGAGCGCAATGCTAGAGCCGCGCTACCCATTCACAGTTTTGATATCAGCCAATTCAAGTTAATCGGCGTCGTTATCGGTGGAAAAGAGAATTTTGCTCAAGTAATTGACCCTAATGGCAAAGGCTACATTTTGAAAAGAGGAATGGCCATAGGGAAAAATGATGGAAAAGTAATTTTGATAAGTAACAATAGTGTGGACATATTGGAGCAGTTTAAAGATGACAATGGCAGGGTACGTAAAGAAAATATTAAACTCACCCTTCCCAGGAAACAATAAGGAGTTTCGCATGACTTGGATGAAAAAAAAGTCAATTGTTTTGGCTCTTTTGTTAGCAACCACAGCTGTAATATCTAATGGTATTATTGTTAATGCTGACACAACGCCACCTAGTACTCAGGTCACTCAATCTAAACTTGCGGCAATTGATACTATAACTGCTACGGGTAGTGGGGATGCTTCTGAGTTGTTAATTAAACTTACTGCTCCTGCCACTTACACCAGTTACAAAACTACTGCGCCTTTGCGATTAATTATTGATCTTTCTCAAGTTACTCAAGGTACTGTGAGTGCGCCAATTGAAATTAATAAGGCAAACTTTAAAAGAGTGACCGTAAGTAGATATGATACAGAAGCTGGTGTCTTGACACGAGTTGAAATTGAGCTTGTAAAAGACCTTGAAGCCGTATTGTCTGCCTCACCTGAAAAACCAGGCGAATTGAAAGTTTCATTTCCGGCTTATTCTGTGAAAGAAGTTGCTCCAGAAAAATCTGTAACAACAGCAGATTTAAAATCAGAAAATAATATTACAAATGTTCCAGAAGTTCCGATTGAAAGTAATGTAACTCCCGTATTTGTAGAAAAAGTAGCTTCTGAAACTAATTCATCAATTGTTAAAGCTAGCCATAATCTTACAGGGATTTCTTTGAAAAATAATAATATTTTAATCTCTGTTGATGGAGGGATTTCAGAATATAAGTCATTCCGCTTGAATAAACCTGATCGATTTGTAGTTGACATGTTTGATGTAAAAAGTCTTTTACCGAATCGTTTGATACAGCTTAATTCAGCTGGTGTAGCATCAGCAAGACTTGGTTTATATCCTGAAAAAGTAAGAGTTGTTTTTGACTCACTTGGTGGTGTTTTTCCTGAAACAAGTATTTCTAAATCAGACTCAGGTTTAATAATTCAATTACAAAACAAGCCGCTTGTAGAAAATCCAAATACTCCTTTGATCTCTGCTAATTCTAAAAAAAATATTGATTCCGAATCAAAAGCTATAGAAACAAAAAAAATATCAACATCAAAAGTTTCATCCGTGCCAACACAGGTATCAGCCTTACCTGTTAACTCTATTACGGTAGATAATAGTTCTACTAAGACAGTCGAAAATCGCAAGATCGTAACACTTGCTGTTGAAATGATTGATTTTCAGGTTGTAGACGGTATTTCAAGGGTTTCAGTTAAACTAAATGGTGACTCTTTAATTGATCCCCCAATTGTTACTCCGGGTTTTGTAACTCTTACAATAAGAAATGCTATATTACCAAAGCAACTTCAGCGCTCTTTGGAATCAAAAGGTTTTATATCCCCAGTATTAAGGATAACACCAATTCTTGTGAAGAGTAGAAAAAGCCACGATACAAAAATTAGAATAGCTTTGAAAACAGCAACTTCTCACGAGTTCAGGCATGAAGGTGACATGGTTTATATAGACTTTAAGAACCCTGAAGGGATTACAGCAGATAAAACTATAGTTATCGTAAAGAATGCTAAAAAAGCTCCAGTACAAGCTGCTGTTGTTGACGAAGAGGTTGGTGCTGTTCTTGGTGGTAGCCTAATAGAAATACCTTTAAGGTCACAGGCTGGAGGCAAAACTACTTATAAGGGACGTAAAGTAACACTTGAGTTTGCTGATGCTGAAGTTAGAAAAATATTCCAATTATTATCAGAAGTCAGCAACAAGAACTTTGTTCTTGGTGATGACGTTACCGGTAATATAAGTATCAAATTGGTAAATGTACCCTGGGATCAGGCGCTTGATATTATTTTAGATACAAAAGGTCTGGATAAACGTGAAGAAGGAAATATCATAATTATCAAAGGTAAGGGAAAGTTTAAATCTCAGGCAGAAGAAGACCTTGAACTTAAGAAGCAAAAATATAGAGCTATAGAGCTTGTAACTGAATCGTTTAGTATAAATTATGCAGACCTTCCAAGTGTTGTGACTCAATTCAATACTCTAAAGTCTGAACGTGGTTCAATTACACCTGATGCTCGTACGAATAAAATATTTGTAAAAGATATTCCAATAGTGATTGAAGATATTAGGAAATTACTCTCCCAAATTGATATTCCTGAAAAGCAGGTTATGATCGAAGCGCGTATAGTAGAAGCTTCATCGACTTTTACAAGAAGTCTTGGAGTTAACTGGGGTATACATTACCGTGATGGTAGTGCATCATTCCTCGGTATAAACCAAATGGATACGAGTTTTGGCGGACTTGCAACTACAGCAGCTCCCACTACAGGCTTGAGTGGTTTGGCTGGTGGCACAGCGGGGATATCGTTTGGTACATTAACTAGTAATATTTCTCTGGATTTAAGACTTAATGCCGCCGCAAGTGCTGGATTGATAAAGATTGTTTCGACACCGAAAGTTGCAACACTAAATAATAAATCTGCAAAGATTACTCAAGGGCAGCAGATCCCTTATACCTCCTCGACATCAGATAAAGTGGAAACTAAGTTTGTAGAAGCAGCGCTTTCACTTGAGGTTACGCCACATATTAACGCTAATGGCACTATTGGGATGAAGATTGACGCTAAAAATGACTCTGTAGGTCAGGCTACTGGTGGCAGTACAGCACCTGCCATCAACAAGAAGCAGGCTACTACTGAAATGCTTTTACGTGATGGAGAAACTACTGTTATCGGCGGAATTTATGTAGATAGTGATAATGAATCTGATGATGGTGTACCTTATTTGATGGATATCCCGCTATTAGGTAGACTTTTCAAGTCTAATCTTAAAACTAAAGTTAAAACGGAATTGCTGATATTTATCACACCTAGAATTTTGACATCTATATAATTTAAGTAGGTTGTCTGATAGTTGGAATATATTTTACAGGAGAATTAAATGCTTAGACTTGTATTGTCTGCGATCCTTTTTATAAGTACAATTATCATTTGTGCATGTGGTAGTAATAATGGGAGTGGTACAACTGCCAGTGGCAATACTGTAACTGTTTCTTCTGGTATAACACCTAATACTTCGGGTAGCGTTTTTGGAAATATTAGCAGTAATTTTTTTACTGCAAGTCCAATTAGTATTACTTTAACGTCGGTTGCTAAAAACCCGTCTAGTTCAATACCAACTTCACCAGTTTCAGTAAAAAGCATTAATATGACTTTGGTGCCTCTTGCCTATGCTTCTCAACCTCAAAATATTACAGGTGCGTTGTCTCCTACCATCTCTGTTCCGCAATATTCAACCATCGTACACGGTATAGGTGGAGTAATTCCAGGCCCAGGATCATTGAAAATTGATGGTATTGATTTGCTTGGAGTTAGTGATGGATCAATTATGCGGGACCATTATGTGGCTACAGGATTTGCTACCATCCAATATAAATATACAGCTACACTCCATTTTCATTGTATTGAATCAAATTCCAAGGCTGAATTTACTGTTTCAAATCCTGTTGGTATACAAGTCGATATGCCTTAATTTAGGAAGAAACCTTTGTGTACCATAAATTCTTGAGGTACACAGAGGTTCTTAAATTATCGTTATCTTCATCTCCAGCAAATTCCCTTTTACAGACTTCCTGTATACAACTGAATCCATAAGTGTTCTAATTATATGTATGCCACGTCCACGCTCTTTCAATAAATCTGATCCTAAAGTTTTTTTTGGTATTTTGTAAAGATCAAATCCTTGCCCGTTGTCAAAAACAGAAATTGTGAGTACGTTTTTATTGATTTTTATGGTTATCCGGATTTTGTTGTTTAAGGAATGAGCACCGCCATGTTTTATAGAATTAACTATAGACTCTGTCAGGACAGTGTTTATGTTCTGTGTTAGGGATTCTTTTGCAGTTTTTTCTAGGTATAAGCCTTTTACAATATTAACACATAATTTACCAATCAGATTCAAATATTGAGTTTGTCCAGGTATTATAATAAGAAAATTTACGTTATTTCTCATAAAATCCATAATCGTACTTCTAATAACTCAGCAATGCTTCGTCAGTGGTGGAGTAGATGTCAAAAACCCTATACAGTCTGGTCAATTCAAACATTGATTTAACCTGTGTTTGAAGGCCAGATAGTTTAAGCGAGCCTTGCCTTGCTGAAGAATTTTTATAGCCGGAGACGAGCACACCTAGTCCGGAACTGTCAATAAAACGAACGTCTTTTAAATTAATAATTATATCCTTGATACCAGCTTCAAAAAGACTATTCATTTCAGATTTTAGCTCATCTGAGTTGTGAGCATCCAAACGTTCTTCCATTACTGAGATTAATGCTCTATTCTCAGAAATATCTGTATTTAATTTCATAACATCTCCTTAAAGTCGCAATTATTTAATATCAATATTGTCGAAGGATATATACAGATTATTTAATGCTGAATATAGCGAATTAGATGTGTTGATTTTTACAATAATTCCTTCGTTTTTTACTGGTTCACAAAAAATACTTCGTTGAGAAAGTAATAGTTCTATTCTCCCGTCTGAAACTGATTTAGGTCCCATGGCCCTCTCAGTTAGCCTGCGTTTGTTATCATTTTCATCACAATACACATGTAGTATCACAAATTGTATAGAATGCTTTTTTGCCAGATTTGAAAATAGTAAACGAGTTTCAAGTTTTGTAAAACTAGCATCAATTATTAAGGAATGATTTAAATGAATTTCATTTTCTGCAAGTGCTATTAATTCATTGTATGTTGCGATATTATTTTTTTCTGCATATAAACCATCCATAAATGAATCATTTACTGTTGTTAAATGATCAATACCGGCAATTGTTTTTCTGATTCTATCTGAGCTAAAACACGATATTCCTAATTCAAAAGCCAGTTGTTCTGCAAGAGTTGTCTTGCCACTGCCCATAAGTCCACAGGTTATAAAAAGTGTAGGTTTTAAAGTTTGTCTCGCAATGTAGCCAAGTGCTAACCTAAAGTATTGCGTAGCTTTATCAATAATAATTGATTGTTCATTAAGTGGAATTTCTTTGTCAATTAATCGATAACTTTCAACTTTACCACGTACAAATGCACGATATACCATATAAAAATAAATGATATCTGATAGGGATTTATCACCTGTTAGTTGTTGATATAAAGAAAGTGTTTCTTCAGCTAAGTCATGTCTATTGTGAAAGTCTAGATCCATAATTAAAAATGCAATGTCAGAAGCAGTATCGCAATTACGAAATCGTTCGTTGAATTCAATGCAGTCAAAAATATAGACCTTATCATCAACGAGACAGATATTTTCCAGGTGGATATCACCATCACATTCTTTAATATACCCATTATTAATTCGATTTGAAAAAACTACAGAGTTGTTCTCAATAAAATTAAAAACCCAATCACGTATAAACTCTCTGTCAGGTGCTGGCAGTGTCTTGTTTTCAAAACCGGTCATCTGATCAATATTTTCTTTCCAGTTGAAAAGAATTTTATCTGCTTCACCAAAAACTGATATAGCAGGTGAAGTTGGTGTAGTAAGATGGAACTCAGCTATTATTTTGGTGATACTATGCATATCAGATGAGGATACAGCTTTTTTACTGATTAGTTTGTCCATCATATTTTCAGAAGGCAATCTCTTCATTTTCACAGCGTAATCAATTACAGTTCCGTTACCGTAAAAAGCTGCTCCGTCGCTAGTTTGTACAACTTCTACGACACCTTCATATATTTCCGGGCAAAGTCGTCGATTATATTTTATTTCTTCATTACAGTAGAAACGACGCCTATCTATTGTTGAGAAATTGAGAAACCCAAAGTCAACTGGTTTTTTAATCTTGTATGCATGACTATCTGTAAGGAAAATCCAGGAGGCGTGAGTTTGTATTAAATCAACTTTGGTTGTTGGTTCTGGGTAAGCGTCATTTTTAATTAGCGATTTCAGGATGTTTTTCATCATATTGAGGTCTCGATTCTTGTGAAACTTTACCACTAATATTCTTTTGCTGCAAGTTATGGCGTTTATTACTGATCTGGAAATGATTTGATATTAGTTTGACGCAGTATTCTATTCATGTTAAATTTTTTAATATTTATTTACGATTGGAACCATTGAAACTATGTATTATTTATTAATTATTTTATTTTGTATGAATCTTCTTACAGGTTGTATAGCAACTACATCTGTAGTTGCGACTGACTCTGGCAGCAATATTACACATGATAGTCATGCCAAGTCTATGTACCTATTTTCCAGAGCGCGCCTGTCTAGTCTTGAGGGAAATTATCCCGCTGCTCTTTCGTTTTTGCGCGAATCAATAGAGCTTGATCCTTCGTCAGCTTTTTTACATTCTTCGGTGGCTGAAATTAAACTGAAAATTGGACAGGTTCAGGAGGCACTTGAATATATAAACAAAGCAATCAAGCTGGATCCAGCATTTAGAGATCCATATGTAATGGGCGGTGTTTTGATGGCTACCGCCGGCAAGGATCTTGAAGCTGTTGAATTTCTTCGTAAGGCGGTCAAGTTAAATCCAGCAAAAGAAGATGCTTATCTTCATATGGCGGCATCTTTGACTCGTCTTTTTGAATATGAGGAAGCAGTAAACACTCTGAAAACACTTGTTAAAATCAATAGTGAATCTGTTCTTGGATATTACTATCTTGGAAGAACCTATAGCCAGATGAAGCTTTATAGAGATGCAATTGGTTTTTATACAAAGTCATTGGAATTACGTCCAGAGTTTGAACAGGCAGCAATTGATATGGCAACTTCGTATGAAGCTTTAGGTGATTATTCTCAGGCCATTATTGTATATCAGAAACTTCTAGAAGGTGATGAGTCAAAACCGGCTGTTCTTCAGCGCCTTATCCAGTTGTTGATACAACAGAGGCGATTTGATGAGGCTTTGGAACAGTTAAACCTCGCTGCAGATTCTGGTATGGGAGGACAGGATACAATGCGTAAAATTGGTCTAATTCATCTAGAATTGGATCAATACGATGAAGCCATTATAGTTTTTAATGATATTTTAGCAAAAGATGAAACTGCCCATCATATAAGGCTTTATCTTGCTATGGCTTATGAAGAAAAAGGTGACTTAAATAAAGCGTTGAGCGAGTTTAAGAAAATTACACATGATTCAACTGCCTACGCCGAATCTGTTGGACACGTAGCTTTTATCTTGAAGGAGCAAGGTCAAGTAGATGCAGCAGTGAAGCATCTTAAAGATGCGATTGCAGTTGATCCCAATAAAATTGACTATTATCTTAATTTATCTGCTCTTTACGAGTCTTTAGGGCAAACAAATACAGCCTTGCAGTTGTTGACTGATTCAGAAAAGCGTTTTAATAACGAAGCTAAATTGCATTTTCGTATAGCTGTATTATTTGATAAGTTGGGTAAAAAGCCTGAGTCGATAGAGTCAATGAAAAGGGTGTTGGCACTAACTCCTAAAGATCCACAAGCTTTAAATTTTATAGGTTACTCTTATGCTGAGCTTGGAATTAATCTTGATGAAGCTTTGGATTATGTTAAACAGGCCATTGAACTTAGGCCAAATGATGGCTTCATAATGGATAGCCTTGCCTGGGTATATTTCAAGAGAAAAAATTATGATGAAGCTGTTCGTTTGTTAGAAGAGGCAATAAAACTTGTTGAAGATGACTCAACAATACTCGAACATTTAGGCGATGTTTACCAGGCAAAGCAGGAGCGCCAAAAAGCTCTTCAGTTGTATAAAAAGGCTTTGGAAGTTGACCCGACACGTAAAGAGCTGATTGAAAAAATTCGTATGTTCAAGGGTGAGTAAGGTGAGCGATGAGATGTGTTTACTTTTTAACAAGACTATTAATATTTTTTGCCCTTTTTATAAGTGCCTGTGCTGAATCACCCTCAATAAATACGTCTCCCGTTTCAAAGGAAAATTTTATTTCAACTGGAGATGCAATCGTTGAAGGTACCATTGGCGAAGCATCTACTTTAATACCTATTCTTGCATCAGATTCCGCATCCCATGCCGTGGCTGGTCAAATTTATAATGGTCTGGTTAAGTATGATAAAAATCTTAAACTTGTAAATGACCTGGCCGAGTCTTTTCAAGTTTCAAAAGATGGTCTGGAAATTACCTTTTATCTTCGCAGGGGTGTGAAGTGGCATGATGGCACTTTGTTTACGTCACGAGACGTTCTTTATACCTACCGGGTTGTTATCGATCCCAAAACACCAACTGCTTATGCTGAGGACTTTAGACAGGTTAAAACTATTTCAGCTCCAAATGATTTCACTGTCAAAGTTACTTATGCGATTCCTTTTGCACCAGCCCTGGCCTCATGGACAATGAACCTCTTACCTGCACATTTATTGGATGGGAAGGACATAACTAAAAGTCCTCTAGCGAGGAGTCCTATTGGGACCGGACCGTATCGTTTTAAAGAATGGACCGCTGGACAAAAGATAGTTTTGGAAGCAAATAATGAATATTTCGAGGGACGTCCTAATCTAGATCGTTTTATATATCGTATTATTCCTGATACATCAACAATGTATATGGAGTTGAAGTCTGGTGCAATTGATCTTATGAATTTAACTCCTGTCCAATACTCTCGTCAGACAATTTCAAATCAGTTCATTTCAAGATATAATAAGTTCCGTTACCCTTCTTCAGGGTATTTATATATGGGATATAATCTTCGGCATCCGTTTTTTGGCGATAAACGTGTTCGTCAAGCATTGACTGCTGCTATAAATAAGGATGAATTGATTAGTGGTGTCTTGTTTGGGATGGGCCAGAAAGCTAAGGGCCCGATTGTACCTGGGCGATGGGCATATAATCCTTCTATAAAGGATATTGAATATGACCCTCAGCAGGCAATTTTGTTACTTGGTCAAGCAGGTTGGAAAGAAAAAAACTCTGATGGTGTGTTAATACGGAGAGATACTGTCATTGATAGTCAGGGGAGAAAAGTTGAAGTAATTAAGCCATTTTCTTTTACAATTCTCACTAACCAGGGAAATCAACAACGATTGATGACGGCACAGATTATTCAACAGAGACTAAAAAGTATAGGAGTTGATGTTAAGATACGTATTGTAGAGTGGGCCACGTTTTTAAAGGAATTTGTTGATAAAGGTAATTTTGAAGTTGTGATGTTGGCTTGGAGTACCTCACAAGACCCGGATATGTTCGATGTATGGCATTCAAGTAAAACTAACCCAGGTGAGCTTAATTTTATCGGTTATAAAAATCCGGAGGTTGACCGTCTTTTGGTTGCTGGCCGCAACACTTTTGATATTGAAAAGAGAAAAAAGGCTTATTTCCGCATTCAAGAGATTTTAGCTGATGAACAACCATATACATTTTTGTATGTTCCAGATGCGCTTCCTGTTGTCAGTTCTCGCATACGCGGTATTGAAGCAGCACCTGCTGGAATCTCCCATAATCAAATAAATTGGTATGTACCTAAGGCTGAACAGATATATTAAATTTTTTTTATTATGATGATGAGGAGTTGTGATTATGCCAGAGCAAAAATTCGATCTTATTGTAATCGGAGCAGGCCCTGGCGGATATACCGCTGCAATACGTGCTGCTCAACTGGGCATGAGTGTTGCTGTTGTTGAAAAACGTTTTACACTAGGTGGAGTTTGCCTGAATGAAGGCTGTATTCCTAGTAAAGCGCTGATAGAATCAAGTAAATTATTTGCTCAGGCTAGCGACAAATTGGAACTTCACGGAATTAGCATTTCCCCCCCAGTCCTAAATCTCGACAAAATGATGCAGCGTAAAAAAGGAGTAGTAAAGAAGCTAACTGATGGGATTGAATATTTGTTTAAAAAATACAGTATAATCCGCTTTTGTGGTACCGCCAGTCTATCAGGACAAAATATTGAAAATCTCCATAGAGTTGTTATTTTATTGAATGACTCAAAAAGTTTCGAATCTGAACAACCAAGCACTTCTAACATCCCCACCTCGATATTTACAATATATGGAACTAAAATATTGTTAGCAACCGGCAGTGAGCCGGCCGAACCGCCAGGCATCTTTTTTGATGGAAACGTCGTTGTCTCAGCGCGTGAAGCACTTTTGTTTAACAAAATACCGAAACATTTAGTTGTTCTTGGAGGAAGCTATATCGGCTTAGAGATAGCAAGTCTTTGGAAAAGACTTGGATCCCAGGTCACAGTTGTTGAAATGCAACCACAGATTTTATCTGGTATGGATCGACAGGTTTCTGAGGTGCTTTACCGAGCTTTACGCAAACAGGGCATTCATTTCAGATTGAACTCACGGCTTAATATGTCTGACCTTTCAGATAAAAGGGCTATTGTCAGGGTTACATGCAATGCTGATATTGAGGAAATAGATTGTGATCGCCTGCTCCTTGCAATAGGACGTCGTCCGTTTTTTCAAGAAACGGGCATAAATGATTCTGGAATATTACTGGATGTGAATGGCCGCGTAATAATTGATAGTGATTATCAGACTTCTTTGAGTGGTGTCTATGCGGTTGGTGATCTGATTCCAGGACCAATGCTTGCCCATAAAGCCTCAGATGAAGCTGTTACTTGTATTGAACGCATGGCAGGGAGGGCTTCCGCTGTAAACTACAATTGTATACCTGGTATTATATATACTTATCCTGAGGCAGCTTATTTAGGTAAGTCAGAAGAGCAACTACGTGAATCTTTAGTTAGCTATAAAGTAGGTAGATACAATTTTTCTGCTAACGGTAGAGCTCTCTGTATGGGAGAAACTCAAGGTTTTGTTAAAATTTTGGCTGATCAGGAAACTGATAGAGTTTTGGGTGTACATATTGTCTGCTCCCATGCGTCAGATTTGATTGCAGAAGCTGCAGTGGTTATGAACTTAGGCACCACTGTTCGAGACATTTCTTCAACCGTTCACCCACATCCCACCTTGTCTGAAGCATTAAAAGAAGCTGCATTGGATGTTCACAAGGAAACTATCAACATTTAATATCCTCTGTTTTTGCAGCTTTTAAAAGCAGTGATATACTCACTACATATTTTATGAGGAGGCTCGTTTGAAAAAGACCACCAGAAAAACTAAAATTGTAGCGACACTTGGTCCAGCAAGCTCCACAACTAAGATGATTACCCGATTAATGAAAGCAGGAGTAGATATCTTCCGTTTGAATTTTTCGCATGGTGATTACGAACAAAAGCAAAAGTTGATAGATACCATAAGGCTGGTTTCGGATAAAGTAGGCCGCCAAGCTGGGATTTTAGCTGATTTGCAAGGTCCAAAAATCAGGACTGGCAAGATGGCTGGCAATTCGATGCAACTTATAAAAGGTCATGATGTTGTTATTACAACGGACAATATTCTTGGCGCTAATGGCATAATCCCAACTATTTATAGGTCTCTCCCAAAGGATGTTGTGCCAGGCTCAAAAATTCTTTTAGATGATGGTCTCATGGAGTTAAAAGTATTTGCTATTGAAGGAGAGTTGGTCAAGTGCCACGTTGTTACTGGTGGGATACTTAAAAACAATAAGGGAATAAATCTGCCTGGAGTTAAGGTGTCAGCACCATGTCTGACTGAAAAAGATCTAGCTGATCTCGATTTTGCATTGTCTGCAGGAGTCGATTTTATTGCCCTTTCTTTTGTAAGGTGTGCTGCTGATGTAGAGCAACTTAAACGTATTATTTATTCAAAAGGTAAAACTACCTTGGTTGTATCTAAAATTGAAAAACCAGAGGCTATTAAAAACTTTAAAGAAATTCTGAAG
>Ga0105044_10005589_pt1 | contig 17286 bp, 17 predicted proteins | sample MAT01_FD_78092 | JGI IMG/M metagenome (GOLD analysis project Ga0105044, IMG submission 78092) | Freshwater microbial communities from Lake Fryxell liftoff mats and glacier meltwater in Antarctica - MAT-01 | ecosystem: Environmental > Aquatic > Freshwater > Ice > Liftoff microbial mat | place...
GGGAGCCGCGATGAACGCGATGATGAAGCAAATGGTCGCAGCCAACAAGGTGGGCACCATCAAAACGCCGAACCAGCCTACATACAGGCGGTTGTCGGTGCTGGTCACCCAGTTGCAAAACTGATCCCATACGTTGACGCTCTCGCGTCTCTGTAAAGTCGTAGTCATGGTAATTATGATTGCTTGGTGTAACGTGTTTGGGCGGCTTTCACCGCTTGTGTATTAATATAAACCGAACATTGCCTTTTGTAAAGCGAATGCAACAAAAGCTTGCCTGGTTCATTGTGCTGAAGGTCTATGAACGCTATGGATATGAGGATGCGGCTTTGTGAGAGCGGGTTAGGGATTTGTTTACCTTTATGAGAAGGCGCGGTAAAAGCCAGCAATTGCGACAGTTTCTCTCATTCTTGATCCTGCCCCTTGTTTAAATTGCTTTAAGTGATAAACGCCTTCTGCGCAAACTTTTATTTCACTAAGCCTTGCTTCATCTTGCTCAGCGCTTGCTCAATGTCTAGTGCCAAGAAGCGATCGAGGGCAAGATAAACCCAGTGGTAAGACCGCTGCGTATCCTGAAAGGTTTTTTGAAACCCCAAGGCTAACCGCAAATCCTCATACAAAGGATGCAAGATAAGCGAGTACATATCGCACAGATTAGGAAAGTCTTGCTGCATTTGTGTCAGCGCCTTGCGGCTGTCTTCGAGCAGTAGGTAAATATTTGCGCTCTGAAGGTAAGGCGTGTCGATCACCCAGGAGCGGATATAGACAGACGTACAGTTTGTATCTCCCACAGCAGCCATTTTGAAGGGATCAATTTCGACATCGGAGGACAGGTAAAAACTTTTGCTCGGTGGTTGAAAGAAATACACTTCAGATTCACTCGTCACAGGGTAAAGCACACTGATGCCAACAGGGTTTAGGTTGTCAGAGCGACGTAGCACCCTTAGCCCTTGAGGATACTGCTGTGCCCAACTGCGTAAGGCTCTGGCAATCTTGTGAGAAGCTTTAGCAACATCTTTCATCAGCTCTGCATAGGTGCGTGCAATCAGATTGGCGATCGGAATGGTGTCCGTCCTGGGGTTGAAGGCATCTGGAAAAAGTGTGACGGAGACTTCTGGCTGAATAGGGGTTTCCAACTCTGGAATGGAGCGAATCTGAAGGCAGAGGGTTTGCCCGTCGAACTGTTTTTCGAGCAAGCCTAGCGCTACAAAGCGATCGATCATCATGCCCGCAGCGCGATCGCTGCCCCGCTCCTGGTTGCCATAGAAGAGTTCTGCGGCTTCTCGATGGGTGCAGGCGATCAAGCCGTCGGTTGACTGTAGCTGGGTTAGCGGTTGCGTTAAGCGCACACCCGTCATCTGCCGTTGCTTGAGCAGCAGGTAGGCCCAAAGCCGCACGAAGTACTCCGCCCGACGACGTGTCAAGCCGCCGCGTCCCACCAGCATCGACATATAGATGCGTTGCTGTGCCAGGGGAAAAAACTGATCAAGTAACTCTGGAACTAAGCGATCGTTAGATTGAGACACGGGCTTCAGAGAACTCATTATTTTGCTGGACATGAAGGGAGCAATGGATGGTAGCAATTCTCCTGGCAGCGTTAACCGCGACTTACAGCCTGAGAACAGCGAAGAGTACCCAAAGGGGTGAGTACGTTTACAAACGTTAGACCGACAATGAGGAGCATCAGCAGGATTGTTTGCGGAATTTCAGCACGGTTGGTGAAGCTAGAAAGTTGGTATTGAAAATACAGGTTTAGTCTCTCAGTCAAACTGATGTCTTTCAACTGAGCCGCTTGAAAGAGCAAACCTGCGGAGATTTAAGGACGATGCTGCTGAGCCGACTCTAGTGAAGACGCTTCTTAGCAGAGCAGGTGCGTACTTGTTAGTGTGGTTAGCTCACTCAAATTGAGTCCATTATTGACCAACTCAGTGTTTCTTACAATCCGGAAGTGGAAAAAACTTCACCCCACTTCAGGCTTATTCACCCCTATTCGTGAACAGTGACCGTGCTTCAACCACCTGGTGTAAGCTGCGCGCTGCTCATTGTGTCTTCACAAACGAAGCGATCAAAATGGCGGCATCGTTTGTGGAGTCCTGATCTATGACAGCCCCCCTATTGGTTTCCTCTCTAGAGTCAGCATCACTTGGTTCTTTGTTTAGTGCCTGTGCCGCTGAAAAAACTAGCAAGTCTTCACCCCCACGTCGCACTAAGCAACCGTCTGGACACCCGCAGAAACCTGCTAATACGCCGTTAAGCGAAACAGCTATACTAAATCTGATTCGGAGCAGTCTGCTGGAATCGTTGAGTCAGGGCGTGATTGTAACGTCTCGCAGCCTGAACCCACTTTACTGGAATGCTAAGGCACGGACGCTTTGTCAGCACTTAGCAGGCAGTGCTTTTCCACCGCTTGAGCTGCCAGCAGACGTGGCTGAAGTTTGCCATCGGCTTATACGAAATGAGCGCCTGAGCGATCGCCCCTTTGTGATGGAGTGCCAAGCACCTACGGGTCAAACTATCCGTATGAGCGCCCGTTGGCTGGAATTAGCGGTTCAGACAACCGACCTAGAAAAACAGCGGCAGCCGTACATTCTGGTACTCATCGAAAACTGTCATGATCTGCTGTACGAAGAGCTACGGATCGAGCGCAAGAAGTATGACCTGACAGAGCGCGAGGCGGAAGTCTGGATGCTGCTACGGCAAGAGTACTCCTACCAGGAAATTGCCAAGATGTTGCAAATCAGCCTTAATACAGTCAAAACGCACATCAAGAACGTTTACGCCAAAAAGCGCAGTTGCCAGGGACGTGAAAAGTTCTGGTGCTGTGATTAACACGTTTGCCTCATGCCAACATGCTGATGGAAAGCCAAGGTTGTAGTGTTTGAACTGCTTAAAAGACCTGAAGACACAACAGTGGAGCGATCAGAAGCGTTAGCTTAGAGACTGCGGATTGCAGACGCTCTAGAGTTTCTGATACGCCATCGCTTTTCTAGCGGTTAGTCCTACGTCCAACATCGTTGGTTTGAAGCTTGCTGTGATGGATTTTGCTCAGACTGCAACGTATAGCCCTGCCTATACGTTAGTGCCAACCTATGAGTGCTTTAACCGCTGTAGCTATTGTAATTTTCGGACTGATCCAGGCAAAAGTCCCTGGCTAACTCTGGCTGATGCCGAAGGTCGACTACGATCGCTCCAAAACCACGGCGTAATCGAAATTCTGATCTTAAGCGGTGAGGTGCATCCCCAGAGCGATCGTCGATCGCTCTGGCTACAGCACATCTATGAGCTTTGTGAGCTGGCTTTGTCGTTAGGCTTTCTGCCTCATACGAATGCGGGACCACTGAGCGTGGCTGAGATGGCGCGCTTGAAAACTGTGAACGTTTCGATGGGTCTGATGGTGGAGCAAGTGACCCCCACCCTTTTGCAAACGGTGCATCGCCATGCGCCCAGCAAGTTACCAGCATTGCGCTTGCAACAGCTTGCTCAAGCAGGTGAACTGCAAATTCCCTTTACGACCGGGCTATTGCTAGGCATTGGCGAAACAGAGGCGGAACGTTGCGACACCTTGGAGGCGATCGCGCAACTGCACCAACGCTGGGGGCATATCCAGGAAGTCATTTTGCAGCCTTACAGTCCCGGACAGGCAGAAACGTGGGCTGACGCAGCCTTTTCCCCCGGGCAGTTGGTGGAGACGATTGCGATCGCTCGGCAGATTCTGCCTGCTGACATTGCGCTGCAAATTCCGCCTAATCTAGTTTCACGATCGCAGCTAATCGCCTGCCTGGAAGCGGGTGCCAGCGATCTGGGTGGCATTGGACCACGTGACGAGGTGAATCCTGATTACCCGCACCCGATCGATGTTGAGTTAGCCAACAGCTTAGCGTCAGAGGGCTGGACGCTGACACCACGACTGCCGCTGTATCCACAATATGATCGCTGGTTAGCCGCAGAGTTGAGAACAGTTGTGGAAGGCTGGCGAGGGAAGATTACAGCGTTTAGCTTGCAGGTGAGTGGTTGAAGCGGCAAGCGTAGCGACACGAAGTGCTACTCAAAACTCAAACCTTTAGCCCTCAGCACTTGCTACTGGTTGATCGATCGATCGCTGCTAGGGACAGCACCAAACTCAAAACTCAAAACTCAAAACTTTTAGCCCTCATTTCTTGTTGCTGTTTGCTCGATCGCTCGCTGCTAGTGGCAGCACCAGGCGACTCAGGATGCGACTATCTTCTAGTTTGTAGAGATTAAGTTCACCGCCAATTTGCTTCATGAGCGCTTGGCAGATGTACAGGTGTTGTCCTGGAGGCTGATCAAGGGTGGACGGTGCCAGCAGATCCAGCGATCGACCCGTTTCTAGCTCGGTCAGCAGGCGTGGCTCAACGTTGCCGCTATCCGTGATGGAGAGTTCAAGCCAGTGGCTATCGATCTGACGGCACCAGAGGTCAATGCGTCCACCGACATTGGAACGTTTGCAAGCGGTTAATAGCAGTTCGTGGAGCACCAGTTCAATCTTGGTAATATCGCCGCTAATGGTGAGGTTCGTTTCATCGTGCACCTGCGACCAAAGCTGCTGTTGCTTCATCAGCCCGTCTACTCGCGCGAGCGATCGCTTGAGCAAACTCACCAGCGACAGCGTACGGGCATTGGTTCGTAGTTGCCACTGCTCCGTTTGAATGAGGGGTGAAAGGGGTGCGATCGCATCATTGAGCTGCCGCAAAAGCTGTTGGTGTCGGGTGCTAACCAATGGATCGGTAGGGTTACCAAGGTCTTGCAGTCGCTTTAGATTTGGGAGGAGCGATCGACACAGTTCTTCAAGCGATCGGTGTTTATACCAGTTCAGCCGCTCCATGTCTTCACGCTGGGCTAAAAGCGTCTGGGTTAAGGTCAAATAGCGACGAGACCAGGCAAGTTGACTCACGAGGGCACCTAGCGCACTTAAATGACGTTCTGCCCACTTGCGATTGGGCACATCCGCAACCAGCGCAATGCCTAATGGTTCGTGCTCTGGGGCGGTTCGCAATGCCATTGCCAGCACTTGACCAATGCCGTTACCACTGAGCCATTGGCGCGTGGCAGCAGGTAGATCAGCAATCGCCAGCGGCAGCAAGCCATCACATGCCAGCACCCACTGAACTAACGCATCCGTTTGCACTGGAATCGCTGCATTGGCGTTGATGGCAAAGCGCTCGCTGCTCTGGATGGGACTCACCACGCGACCGTTTGCCGCACCCGGTGACCAGACAATCAGCGTCGCCAACGGCACTTGCAGCACTTGAGCAATCTGTTGCAGTGCCGATCGCTCCAGTGTCTCCACGTGCTGCGTTTGCTGCATCATCGTCAAACCCCATTGGATGGTTTGATTGATTTTCTGCTGTTGCTCATTTTGCTTTTGTAATTGCCACTGATGCAGGATCAACCCAAGCTGCTGGCTGACGACCCGCACAAGATCATGCTCGGTACGACTCCAGGTGCGCGGACTGTCATGGCAGACCATAACTAGCCCATCGAGGGGGTGTCCGAGGGAGACATTACAAAGAATCAGCGATCGCACGCCCAGTTCTAGCAGGCGATCGCGCCATGCCAGCAACCGCAAATCACCCTCTAAATTTTCGATGCTGACAGTATCGGTACTTTTAGTCAGCAGTTGCCAGTCGGCTGCGTTGAGCGTACCGAGTGGAGTGGAGACAGGACGACGGTTCGCAGGTTGGCTTTGGTAAGAGATATCAAAGGTGCCCTGCTCTGGGTCGTGGAGTAACACCAGAAAGCGATCGGCTCGCAGACGTTTACAGACCTGTTCGGCTGACAGTTTCAGTGTCGCTTTCCAATCATTTTCGCCGTAGATTGAATGGGCAATTTCAGCCGTGAGGACGCGATCGCGCTGAATCTGGTCAATGGTATTTTCCATTTCATCCAACGGCGCAATCAAGGCAATCATTTGCGCTGCTCCACGCAGGTAGCTTTTCTCTTCGCCTTCCCAGATGCGGGGTTCACTCCCTTCTACTGCCAGAAAGCCCAGCAGTTCGTTCTGAAACAAGATTGGCGCTGCCAGAAGCGATCGCGCCCGAATTTGCTGCATCAACCGACTTGTCGTGTCGGCTTTGAGAGAACTGTGCGCTTCTCCGATCGCGACCAGTTGGTCTGCAAGCAGCGACTGGTAAAAGCTATTGACCTCTTGCGCGGTAATCCCTGACGCAGGCTGGTTTGCTTCGCTAAACCCTGTTGCCTTCTGACGATTACTGATGCGCCGCCAAAAATAGCGTCGTTCGCGCTCGAACCAGTACACGCTGGTTCGCGTTGGCTGCACAAACTTATGCGTCTCTTCAACAATGGCTTCCAGACGCGTACCCAAGCCAGTGAGTGATTGTAGCTTGGTCAACAGTGCCAGCAGCGGTTGATCGGGGTGCTTTGTCTGTTGCCGCAGCCACTCTGCTTCGATTTGATACAGCGCGGTTGCCAACCCGCCCAAGAGCATGGATAGCCGCGCTCTTTCGTCCGATCGCGGCGATGCACCCCAGAGGTTTGAGCCTAACAGCGTGACCCCAAAGCATCGATCTTTGTAGCGGATTGGAAAAATCACCGTGCCTTGCACGTGGTCAGCTTGCGCTGCCTTGCGCCACTCACCCGCCCGTAGTTCCTGTCGTAAGTCTGGAACTGCCAGAGGGCGCTGCTGGATGACTACCTGCTCTAGTAGATCACCAGGATTCAACAAAAACCGCTGCTTCAGTAACGGTATGTTCCCAGAGGGCGTTTTTCCGCCCTTGCCGTGTAGACGATGGTCGAGGCGATCGTACAGCCCAATCCAGACAAGGCTGTAGTCAAACTCAGCGTCTAAATAATTGAGAGTGGTATCAATGAGAACATCAGGATTTTCTTCCTCCCGTAACGTTTGCAGGACTCGCCCCAAGGCAACCAACTGTTTATCGTTAGCGTTTGGCTCTTTTGGTTGAACCATTAGTGCAGTATCGATACGCCAATACAACGAGTGTAAGCAGAGCAGCCTGCGGGATGCAAACTGCTATGGGGCAACGAAGTCCAGGTAGAGAAAGACACCAAAATCAGATGGGTAATGCAAACCAGAGTCAGCTACCGCACCTGTAGGAGCGTTGCACTCCATCCTAGTTTGTTTTCGAGGGTTCAGTGCAAATGCAACGTCCTCAATCGCAAGCAAGGCTGGAAGTAGGTTAATGCTTACGATCGCGCAACACAAAGGGCACACGTACCGCTGTTGGTAGCGATCGCTGCACAACATCATTTGTGGTTAGGACTTACGTCTTTTGCCAAAACCTCGGAGGTTTAAGCACCAAGATTGACCATGAGGTTCAATTTTTGGTCAAAACCTCCGAGGTTTGATCAGCCAGTTATGCTAGTTAACGCTGACTCAATAGAAGCTGTGAATATTTATCAGTCGATCGTCCGTCCCGTGTTATTTACCGGGCTAAAGGCAGATCCGGAGTGGCTGCATCAGCAAACGTTGAGTGCGTTGGGTTGGCTTGACCAAACGCATCGCCAACCTGCCGTCCACTGGCTGCAAGCGCAGCTAGCCGCGACGTACTGCCTCACCGACGATCGCCTCGCGCAATCGGTATGGGGCTTGAGTTTTAGCAACCCGATCGGTCTGGCAGCAGGCTTCGACAAAGATGGTGTTGCCTCTGGCGTTTGGTCTAGCTTCGGCTTCGGCTTTGCAGAACTCGGCACCGTCACCTTCAGCGCCCAACCGGGCAATCCGCCGCCACGCCTGTTTCGCCTGCCCCTGGATCACGCCGCTCTAAACCGCATGGGGTTTAACAATCAGGGCGCAGCGATGATGGCAGCGGTGTTGCAGCAGCGGTGGGGAGCAGTTAGGAGGAAGGAGGAGCCAGAAGCCACAAGACATCAAAATTCCTGCTTACCCTTCCCGATCGGTATTAATTTAGGCAAGTCTAAAATGACGCCATTGGAGGAAGCAGCGGCAGATTATGTGGGCAGCTTCCAATTGCTGAAGGACTGGGGCGATTATTTCGTGGTGAATGTGAGTTCGCCAAACACGCCAGGCTTGCGATCGCTCCAGGCAGCGGATCAGCTCAATCCGATTCTGGCAGCGCTTCAGGCAGAGAATACTGGACAGAAGCCATTGCTGATCAAGATTGCGCCAGATTTGGAGTGGGACGCGATCGCGTCCATCCTAGAAACCGCTCAGAAACATAAGCTGGCGGGCATTATTGCCACCAATACGACGATTCGGCGGGAGGGCTTGTCAACGAAGGTAATCGCTTCAACGGGTAAAGCCGTGCAGGAAGAAGCAGGTGGCATTAGCGGTGCTCCGCTGAGACAGCGATCGACCGAAGTCATCCGGTTCATCTGGAAGGAAACGCAAGGTCAGCTACCGATCGTGGGGGTTGGCGGTATTTTTACTCCAGACGATGCGTGGGAAAAAATTACGGCAGGAGCCAGCCTGGTACAAGTCTATACAGGTTGGATTTACGAAGGTCCTGGTATGGTGCGTCGTCTCCTGGAGGGTGTACTGCAAAAACTCGATGAGCGCGGACTCACCTCGCTGTCGCAGGCGATTGGGCTAAACGAATAGCCTCTTTGCTTGAGTTTTAGGCATGGCTATGGTGCGCCGCCGCCTGAAAGCATCGCCATGCTCCCACAGGAGGAAGGCAGTAGAAGCGATCACAGGTTAGTGTGAAAGCACACAATCTTCAAACGGTGAATTTAAATGAACCGTGCGACTTCTACCTTTTCTCCAGCACTGGCAGCAATCGTGCTGACCTTTGCGTCTATGGGTTCGGCGTTAGCACAGTCTGCACCACAGATCGATCGCCTCACGTCACTGCAACGGCAGCGGTTTGCGCGCGATCTTGCGCCTTCAGGTGCTCAGGACTTTTTCAACGCTGGGCAGGTCATCTTCGAGCAGGAAGTACGGCTTCTGACACGACCGCGATCGCCGCTTAATGAGCCTTTGCTGAAGGTGAGTCAGGGTTCACAAACGCAGCCAAATGAGCACGTAGAGCAACCCGTTTCTTTGCCGCGTGATCGAGCGAAATAAGTAAGCTAAATAGAAGAGAATAGGTTGGTTGAAACGCTTGTGTCGAGCCGTTCCAAGCCATGAATTTTTACGCGGGCATTGACTTTGGCACATCGGGCGCACGTATTGCTGTGATCGATTCACAGGCAGAGCTTTGCTATGAGGCAAGCCGTCCGTTTGGTAGCGTTTCGGAGGCAGCGTTAGCTAACTGCTGGGAAGAGACGCTGTTCTCTCTGTTAGCAGACATCGATCGCGCTATGCGATGTGAGTTGGTGGCGATCGCCATTAACGGTACATCTTCTACGGTGATGCTTTGTGATGCTGTAGGGCATCCCATAACGTCGCCGCTTCTTTACAATGACCCGCGTGGCGCAACAGAGGTCGAGACGTTACGACTCTTATTTGCACAGAAGGGATACCTCAATGCACCCTGTCAGCAGACGGTACTGAGCGCCACCTCTAGCTTGGTGAAGCTGTTGTGGTGGAGTCGGCAGTCAGCCTTTCCGCCAGCGCACTACTTCTTGCATCAAGCCGATTGGTTGGGGTTCCTGTTGCACGGTCAGCTTGGCATCAGCGACTACCATAACAGTTTGAAGCTGGGCTACGACGTGGTGCAACTGCGCTACCCAGACTGGCTGACAGCTTTGGCGATCGCACCGCTCTTACCTCAAGTCATCGCACCCGGAACCTTTATCGGACATGTGCAGCCAGCGGTTGCCAGACACCTTGACTTACTCGCTCGCTGTCAGGTGTGTGCGGGTACAACCGACAGCATTGCTGCGTTTCTGGCAAGCGGAGCAACCATACCAGGAGAAGCAGTCACATCGCTGGGATCGACACTCGTGCTGAAATTGCTGAGCCAGACGCGGGTCGAAAACAATGCCCACGGCATTTACAGCCATCGGTTAGGCGATCGCTGGTTGGTAGGTGGTGCTTCTAATACAGGCGGCGCTGTCTTACAGCAATTTTTTACGCCGATGGAGCTGGCAGACTTGAGCGATCGTATGCCCACTGAGCAGCCCAGCCCATTGAATTATTACCCACTTACACAGCCTGGAGAGCGCTTCCCGGTTAACGATCCACATCTGTTGCCGCGTTTAGAGCCACGACCACCCGATCCCGTTGCCTTCCTGCACGGACTGTTGGAAAGCATGTCACGGATTGAGGCAGAAGGGTATAAGCTTTTGCAGGCTTTGGGTGCGTCACCGCTAACGCAGGTGTTTACAGCAGGCGGTGGCGCACATAATGCTGCCTGGACTGCCCTTCGGTCTCGACATCTTGGTGTGCCGGTAGCGCGATCGCAGCATCCTGAAGCCGCTTACGGCACTGCGCGACTGGCGCTGAGTTCGCTCCAAACAGCAGCTTTTTAAGCACTGTCTCGCTTCTGTAAGACAGAACAGTGCTGCTAATGGGTTCTCTACAAGTCAGTAAGTTTTCGGAAAGCCGCCTCGAGATTGATGCCTTGCAAGCCTCGCTGCGCCACACCTCGGAGGGGAATTCAGCAATTATACTGAGAAATTCACGCGTTCTTCCCATTGAAATTCGGTGAATGTACGCACAGGGTTGAACAATGATTTCTCGTAAGCTGAATACACGTATGACGGTATTGATGGCGTATGAGCTAGACCAAGCTTTACTGCATGGCACTGTGGTCGAGTCATCGCCCAACCTGTTCAAACAGCATCAAGCGCCTGGATTTTAAGGGCACACAGATTTGCAAACTTTATCCTCACACTGCTAATGACCAGCAAATCGATGACATTTCGGTTTCCAGCGCCGTTGGCTCAGGCGATCGAGGCACAGGCAAGGGCAACGGGGCGAGACCGAACGACGGTCGTTGCCGAAGCATTGGCGCAGATGTTTGGGTTGGCGTTGCCAGCAAAAGCGACCGTTACGATTGAACTGCTGCAACAGCAGGTAGAGCGGGTCGAAAGCAGCGTCACACAGCTTTCAGAACAGCTTACCAACCTACAGCAAATTACCCGTACAGACAGCAGTACTCTCTATCGTCTGGAATTACTTGAGCAATTTGGTCGTTCACTGAGAGCCTTACTCTCTAACACGCTCAGTGAACCTAAAGCAGATTTAGTGCCCCAAAAGACTAGTGACCTGATGCGTTCTAGCCAGGATGTCAGCAGCCAACAGCGCGAAGTCACGTCAGGCAGACTGCAACTGACTGCTCATCTGGAAGCCCCAACTGACTTGCTAGCGCCTATTCTGGCGATGATGCCAGACCCCATTTTTGTGTGCGATCGCTCCCAGCGGCTTCTTTACATCAATCCTCTAGGCGCACGATCGCTGGGGTTAGAGCCGCGTTATGCGCTTCAGCAGACTACTCAAGCGTTTGCTTTGCCCCCCGATCTGAAGGCACAACTCATAGTGCAGTTTGAAACCGTTTTTGTAACAGGGCGATCGATCACCAGTGACATTAGTTTCACAACGCCGTTGTACGGGCTACGAGACTACGAATATACCCTCAGCCCGCTCCAGAGCACCACTGACCCGATCGACGCTGTTCTTTTTAGCACAAAAGACATTACAGAGCGCAAGCGGTTAGAAGCCGCCCTGAAAGCATCAGACGCTAATTACTAGAATTTCTTTAGTGCCAACGACTCGCTTTCGACTCTGGATGCCCTCACACAAAGCCGTTTGAATGCAAGTACTAACGCCTTTAAGCGACTAAGGAACAAGAATTTAATCACCTCGGCGTTTTCCGTAGGGGCGCACGGCTGTGCGCCCCTACCTACGAACAATTTGTCGGTTTTATTTAATCCACGATCCTAAGTTATACATCTTCGGAGTTGTTTCAGTTAGGCATTGACGCGATGCTTCCGCAGTGGAGTATCTGATTGACTGACAGAAGTTCTGAAAGGCTGATGGCTCCGTTGCTCACCCGCCCGTGATTAAAATCCGGGCTAATGGCATTAAAACCCGTTGTAGGCTTTGCCTTCCCGAAGGGTAACGGGTTGGAAGACGCTTGCAGTCCTCTTTAGAGGACTTACTTCTCTTAGCCCGCACTTTCAGTGCAGGGCGGGGCAGGCAATCTCTGAAGGTTTGTCAGTCAACCAGGTGGAGTACAGACGTTATACCAATTTGAATTGAAAAGACGACACATCTTGTAGGGGCAAGGCAATGCCTTGCCCCTACCCAGCGATTGGATCTGTAGCCGTCATTGCTTTAAATTGGTATTACGTTTGAACGATCGCAGTGTGCAACCGCTCGGCAGGGAAAGCTTCGACCCCGCTTCGTGTCATCAAAACGGTACATAGATGCCCGTTAAGATCCATAGTCGATCGCTTGCGTCTGGATCTCGACTAGCGATTCAGGGCTTTAGACGCAAGCTGAGTAAGGCTCAGGGTCAAGAGGTTGAGCGCAACAGATCGTCGCAACTTGACCTCAACTGGACATCTCAACTTTGAATGTGCTCATCGACTTCTGCAACGATTGAGCGATACCAACCGTTTCGTGCAGCGAATCGGTCACCTGATGAGACGCATCGGCAGTCTGCTGCGATCGTTGAGCAAGCTGTTGCATCAGTAGTCCTACAGACCGGGAAATCCGAGACTGAGAAATAGTCGCTTCTGAAATAGATTGCACAAGCTGATCTGTTTGTTGCGAAAGTTGGCGCAGTTGCCCCAGGTTTTCTTTTGCATCTTCCACCAGCCGCGTACCTTCCACCATTTGCACCGTGCTCTGCTCCATCGCTTCCAGCACGTGGCGCGTTTCCCGCTGAATATCGTCCACAAGCTGCTCAATTTCTTGAGTGGCAGATGCCGACTGGGCAGCCAGTTCTCCGACTTCTTCAGCCACGACTGCAAAGCCCAAGCCATTTTCGCCTGCCCGCGCTGCCTCAATGCCTGCATTCAGCGCCAGCATGTTGGTTTTCAGCGCAATTTGGTTGATCAGTGAAATGACCTTTGAGATTGCCTGCGATGATTCGCCTAAACGCTTCATTTTGTGAGCGGTTTCAGACATTGTTTCGCGGAGGGCAAAGATGCTGTGAACAGTAACGTCGATCGCCACCTGACTTGCCTCTGCTGTAGCCGAAGCGGTGTGGGTGACGGCTGCCGCCTGGTGCGCACTCTCTGCCACAGCCTGAATGGACACTGCCATTTGATCAACAGAACTGAGCGTTTGCGTAATATCTTCTGACTGCTGGAGCGCTTCAGCCGCTAGTTGCTGAATCGTCATTTCGTTTGCGCCCAGTGCTGTGTTGACTTGCGTTGCCGATCGCTTCACCTGCACAACAATTTGACGCAGACTTTCCATAATGGCATTAAAGAAATCAGCCACGGTGCCAATCTCGCCCACCGTCACGTCTGCCCGCAGCGTCAAGTCGCCCGATGCCGCTCCTTCTACTTGCCCAAGTAAGCCAACCAATTGCCACTGCAACGCTTCCCGCTGCTAGCGTTGATCCTCTGCCGCCTGTTCGGCTTGCTGGCGCGATCGCTCAAGCTGCTGTAGGACTTCACTTCGATCGAGCGCCAGACCCATTTGAGCAGCAACCTCTTTAAAGAACGTCATTTCTGACTCCTCCCAAAACCGCGTACGAGAGCACTGATGCGTAATCAACAATCCGTGCAGCGTGTTGTTGGCTAAAATGGGCGCAACCAGGCTTGCTCGCACTTTAAACGGTTCCAGTTGCGCCAGATGGCATTCCGTCAGTCCAGCATTATAAATGTCTTCAGTTGCCTGTACGCGCCCCTGTTTGTACTTCTCCACATAGTTTTCGGCAAAACACGGATCGGCGATCGTCGCGCCAAGAGCACTGGGATAACGATGCTCGATCGCTTCTGAAACAATGGTGCCCTTCCAGCTTTCATCAAACAGATAGACGATCGCCCGATCGGTTTTCAGCGTCTTCCGCACACTGCGAACGGTCGTGTTGTAAATCTCCTCATTGCTAAGTGTCATCCGAATGCGTGAGCTAATGTCATAAAGCTGTTGCGCACGCTTAATTTCAGCCTTTTTCTGCGCCAAAAACGTCACCCGCTCAAGCGAAAGCCCAACCTGGACGGCAAGGTCTCTCAGAAAATCAATTTCACTAGAGTTCCAGCGATGCGTTCCTTTACAGTGGTGTGCAATGAGCAAGCCGTAAAGCTGATCTTCTTTCAGAATGGGGGTCACTAAGTTGGCTTTGATTTGCAGCCTGATCATCAACTGCAAATGGTCTGGGTGAAACCCTGCGTTGAACACATCATTGGTTGCAACAATTCGCCCTTGCCGATAGGCTTCAATCAGATCGGCACTAATACAAGCATCTTCAATTTTGTCTGCCAGAGCAATCGGCAATCCCGGTGCTACCGCCTCAGAAGAGATATAGCCGCTCCAGTTAGAGTAGAAACGGTAGATGACGACGCGATCGGCATTGAGCATGACTTTAGCGCCTTGAACAGCCTGCTCAAAGACAGTCTCTAAGTCTTGCTCGGTACGTACACGTGAACCAGCAATCTGACCAATCAGGTAGTTCTCCTTCACCCTGTTTTCCTGCTGGCGGGTGCGCTCAGAGAGCAGCGACTCAGCCTCTACCGCACCCGCTGTCAGATGGTTAAAGGTTTGAGCCAAATGGTTGAAGGTTTGAGCAATTTTGCCAATTTCATCGTCTGCATTTACCTCAGCACGCATCTCATGTACGCCCAAAGCGAACATTTGCGTGTCTTGCTGTAGCCGCTTGATTGGTTTGGCGATCGCCCGATAGAGCAGCAACATGACACCAGTATTTGTCGTCAACACCAATACAAGCGTCAAAAGTTGCTGCTGCAAGGCAAGTTGCTGCCATGTGCCAGCTCGTTGTTGGGTCAGCGATCGCTCTGCTCCAGCCTGATCAGCCTGCACATGATTGACCGACGCTGTAAACCAAGCACTGCCACCCGCAACCCCAGCGACAGACAAAACTCCTGACGTGAGCCAACCAATAAGATACTTACGCCGCACCGATTGGGCACTAAACCACCGTAGCATCGACGTTTGCTGCTGGGACTTGATCGCGCTCCCGGTAAAACTTAACTCAGACTGCGATCGCTTAGAGGCATCAGCGCGATCATGCTCATCTGTCAGCATTGGTTGAACTTGATTGGTCAATTGATTCGTCATAGAAGCGAGACCTTAAATCATAGAGATGGTTAAGCTGCGTGCATTCCAGCACGATTGCCAAGAAAAGCCGCGTCAAACTCGGTGAATACTGACGATTCACTAAACCCTGACAGTAGAAGTAAGCGCAAAAGGCTAGTGCAACACTGAGATGCCAAGCATGGACAGAGCTTACGCCATTTAAGTTTGTTAGCCTGAGCGCAACGGAAGGTGTAGCGTGAGCGAAGCCTTGTCGCAGGCTTCAGGGTCTCAGGCTCAGCAAAAGACTGAAATGCACCCCAAATTTCACTCGGTTTCTCTTTGGGAGATACTTCGGCGAACATCATCGCTTTGGGTCAACGCACAAGCCCTAATTGACCCAGAACCCTAATTGCGATCGCCGCTAAGCACCTGCTTACAGACAGCGCGAGCAGCGGTAGAACCGCCACCTGTGAGGATTTCTAGACCGATCGGTCCTCCAACTGCTTGAGCAGCGATCGCCAATTCCGTTGTGACTGCCGAAATACAGTTATGCAGGTCATTCTCCGACTCTGCTACGGCATCGGGATGATCGTCTTTCCAGGTTTTCGCCAAAAGTAACGCCAACGCCTCTAGGTGAACGCTGAAATCAAACGCCCGCTCTACCTCACAGGGCAGTAGCTTAGCCTTAGCTGGGCTAGATTCACGGAACGAGCGTCCACTAAGATCTGTGCTCGAATTGAAAAAGCTCATGCAACCTATACCCAAAACAACACCACGGAACATGACCTAAATTTGATGCGAAAGGTAGATAGCCCTGGCGATGCCCAACTCAGCCGAGCGTAGTAAAAGCTCTTGTTGCTTAAGCGATGACTGAAATAAATCCAGCTCGCAAGACACGTATTACAGACTCATGTTCTAGAATTTACAGTGATATAGAAATAATTGGCAATGTTGTAGTGCGATCTTTATACGATCTTCAAAGATTTAGAGCCGTAACCAGCAACCTTTCACCTCCAATCAAACAACGTTTCTCCTTCGATCAAACGTTACTTCATCAACAGATCTCATCACAATAGAGTCTCCGTTAAGGTAGTCAGAGGTACCTACTCTGACTACCTTGCTGTCCATCGTGACTTGCCCTAGCCAAGAAACATTCATTCAAAGAGGACTTCAACCTTTCCTGACTGAGTAAAGTAATTCCATATGACCATTGCTAGCTCTCCTTCAAACTCTAGCTTTTCTACGCTTTCAAGCGCTCTAGGTTTAAGCTCAGTTTGACCGTCAATTGAGCCTTCAGGCAACATTAGACAAATATTAACTGTAGGAATATCTTCTTTTTGATTGTCTGCGGTGTAGGTACTAAATTTAACCGTAGCAATACAGTTAAGATTAATAATCAAATCTGCAACCTGGATGAAAGTCACTAAAAATCCCCTGTAAAGGCTCTAAAACGGTACTTGGGACTGAATGTTCACGTGCTCATGGGAAGACATTCAGAACCCTACGCCTTGAGTGAAGGTATTTCCCACAAGTAGTTTTTAGCCAATTGCTAAGACAGCTCAGTAAGTAATCCGTCATTACTTACTTTAAAGGTTTTGAAGCCAATCTTAGCTTTCACAGTGCTGTTTCAAAATCGTGCTGACTATCGTTCCTTTCGCCTCTTGATCGCACTAGATTAAGTGCAACTTCGATCAAGGCAATTAGTTTTCAGAGAACAGATCAAGAGACAATCATTTGACCATTAAACGTTCTTAAAAGGAGCTACTAGCATTAGCTAAAACTGCTGCTAATGCAGTTGCTTGCTTCGCCAGGAAACATCACTAAAACGTCTCCATTGAACACAAGCAATTAGAAATCGGCAGAAATCTGCTAGCTTTAAGCACGTAAATGGTGACAGCACTGCTGCTTGCTTGCTAGAAGAGAGCCGCTTTAGAAATGGAAGAAACTTGCCACTTGTAAAACACGTAATACTGAAACTACTTTGTCAGTGTAGATGATTTGGTCGAGGTAATGCTGCATACACAATTCTGACATCTACCGAGTTCGATCTCCTCAGACACAAGGCTGAATCTTCTCCGGCATTATGCTGAATTCAATTAGCCGCATAGTGATAACAAGAGACAGATGGGTTAGGACGGGGTGCAGGGGCTTCGGCGTGAGCGCTCAGTCGAACGGTGGAACCCCCTTCGGCTTGAGCGCTCAGGTCGAAAGCTGGCTGGGGGCAACGCCCACACACA
>Ga0105044_10005591_pt1 | contig 17283 bp, 18 predicted proteins | sample MAT01_FD_78092 | JGI IMG/M metagenome (GOLD analysis project Ga0105044, IMG submission 78092) | Freshwater microbial communities from Lake Fryxell liftoff mats and glacier meltwater in Antarctica - MAT-01 | ecosystem: Environmental > Aquatic > Freshwater > Ice > Liftoff microbial mat | place...
TGAAATCTTATTATTGTGCATTGCAATTAGATATTGCCAAAAGCAATTGTAGTAAATCGGAAAATGGCAAAGAAGAAATAACTCTAAGAAGGATTTCCCAAATTGCAGATCGGAAAATGGCAAAGAAGAAATAACTCTAAGAAGGATTTCCCAAATTGCAGAGATTTTTAATGTGCCTATGATTGCACTATTGTCAGGTCTCAAAATTCAAATTATTCAAATATCCAACGGCGCAGATGCTTCAATGATTAATAACCAAATAAACAATTTGGTCTCCCCCGAGTTACTTAAGGTCGTAAAATCTGTAATAGTTGAGCTACAGCGAATCAATAAATTTTGAACACATAAACAAAAAAAAGCCCTTGTCAAGATAACTTTACAAGGGCTTTTGGTTGATGAAAGCTATTAATTATTCTGCTACAACTTCAAAGTTGATGGTAACAGATACTTCTTTGTGCAAGTCAATTCTTGCAGAATAAGTACCTATTTCTTTGATTTCGTCGTTGAGGTGAATTTTCTTGCGTTCGATATCGATATTGGCTTGTGCACGGAGGGCTTGAGAAAGTTGGATAGATGTTACACTACCAAATATTCTGCCGCTTGTTCCAGCTTTAGCACCAATTTTTAGAGATATGGACTTCAATTGTTCAGCTATTACTTTGTACTCGTCTAAGCGCTTGTTTTCAGCTGCTTCTTGACGTTGTATCAAGGCGCCCAATTGTTTAAGGTTTGAAGAATTGGCTACAATTGCCATTTCTTGTGGGATCAAGTAGTTGCGGCCAAAACCGTCTTTTACTTTCACGACTTCGTGTTTATCACCCAGCTTGTCTATATTTTTAAGTAGGATTACTTGCATGATTTGATTCTTTTAAGTATTGCGGTGATGATTACATTATTTCAATAAGTCAGCCACATAAGGCAAAATAGCCAAGTGACGTGAACGTTTGATGGCATGAGCCATTTTACGTTGATACTTAAGAGAGTTTCCAGTCAAACGACGAGGAAGTATTTTTCCTTGTTCGTTGATAAACTGAAGCAGGAAATCTGCGTCTTTGTAATCGATGTATTTTATGCCAAATTTCTTAAATCGGCAGTATTTTTTTTGTTGCTGACCAATATTGGGGTTGCTCAGGAACTTAATATCGTCTTTAGATGCCATTTTCTTTGATTGTAATGGTTAAATTGGATTTAGTCTTCTTCGTTTTTTACTGCCTCAACTGGATCAGCTGGAGTAGCGATTGGTTCGTCTTTTCCTACTGGAGCCTCAGCTACTGGAGCCTCAACTGTCGGTGTTTCCATTGTTGGAGCCTCAACTGCCGGTGCTTCCATCGCTGGAGCTTCAACTGCCGGTGTTTCCATCGCTGGAGCTTCGACTGCCGGTGCTTCCTTAGCTGGAGCTTCCTTAGCTGGAGCTTCATTAGCTGGAGCTTCATTAGCTGGAGCTTCCACTGCTGTAGCTTCCACTGCTGGAGCTTTTGGTGCGGAAGATTCTGCAACAGCGGCTTGCGGAGTTGCGGAAACCGGTTCCAATGTAGTAATAGGTCTAAATCTCTTTTTAGACTGTCCAATCTTACCAGAACGCTTGTCTTCGTTGTATTTCACACCGTGTTTGTCCAATGATACAGAAAGGAATCGCATGATGCGCTCGTCACGCTTCAATGCCAACTCTAATCCTGCTATCACAAGGCCATTTTCAGATGTGAACTCCAGACAGTAATAAATTCCGGAAGAACGTTTTTTAATGGGGTAGGCAAGCTGCCTCAAACCCATTTCATCCGCATGTATCAGCTTGTTGCCATTGCTATTAAGCATGTCAACATAAGTCTGAGCTGTCGCTTTAATTTCATCGCTCGACAGCACGGGATCTACGATGAATGTAACTTCGTAATTACGCATGAAGAATATGGTTTTTCAAAATGAGGTGCAAAGATACATCGCTTAGATTAAATATCCAACACCCAATGAACTGATTGTCCGAAGTTTAATTCAGATACTTCCTTTTTTGTTGTATTGTCGCCATATACTGACCATCATTCTAAAGGGAAGTGCCCCTGTAAGAAGGATGGCTGCGGTTCCAAAGAAGAGGGTAACAGACTTAACATAAGCGGTCATATTTTCGTTATCCACCGCTGTCATGTACTCAAATTGGGACTGAATGCCCTGTATATCGGCAAAAGTCAGAAATGCGTTAACGGCCCGAATTAAAAGGAAAAAGGATGGGATGCTTACTGTAAGGATTCCTGCTTTAATGAATAACTGATGGGATACTGGGGTATATTTCAAGAAAAAAATATATCTAAATAATGTTGTACTGACCACTACAAAAAGAACAATTAACCACACATATTGATATTGTGGTGCTTTTCGGAGGATTGGGTATAAGCTAAAAAACGTGACTACCAAGGTAAGAAGGGCCCAATATCCTTCCAGTTTCCATTTCAATTTGGTTTCTGGATTTTGAAGGGCTTCTAGTATTTTCATGAAATTATTTTACTGCCAATTATATTTTTACTCTTCTGATCTGAGCGCCTATAGCATTGAGTCTGCCATCAATATTTTGGTAACCTCTGTCAATCTGACTGATGTTGTGGATGGTACTATAGCCTTCGGCTGAAATAGCTGCTATGAGCAATGCAACTCCAGCCCGAATATCTGGCGAGGTCATTTCTATTCCTTTTAGTGCGTTGGTTCTGTCCATTCCAATAACAGTAGCCCGGTGTGGATCACACAATATGATTTGAGCTCCCATTTCTATCAGCTTGTCAACAAAGAACAGTCGACTTTCAAACATTTTCTGATGGATCAATACACTTCCTTTGGCTTGTGTAGCAACTACCAAAAGAATACTCAATAAATCAGGCGTAAATCCTGGCCAGGGCGAATCATAAACTGTAAGGGTACTGCCATCAATAAAGTTTTGAATTGCATAGTGTTCTTGGGCAGGAACATGGATGTCATCTCCTTGCACTTCGAGCTGAATTCCCATTCGTTGAAAGGTTGGAAGGATATTACCAAGTTCGTTGACTTTACAGTCCTTGATGGTAATTTCTGATTGGGTCATTGCAGCAAGGCCAATAAAACTTCCAATTTCAATCATATCGGGTAGGCAAGTATGCTCAGTTCCATTCAATGAAGTAACTCCTTCCACTATCAAAAGGTTGGAACCGATTCCTGAAATATTTGCGCCCATCCGAACCAACATTTTACAAAGTTGCTGAAGGTAAGGCTCGCAAGCTGCATTGTATATTGTGGTTGTTCCCTCCGCCAAGACGGCTGCAAATAATACATTGGCAGTTCCTGTTACAGAGATTTCGTCCATCAGAATATAAGCGCCTTTCAATTTGCTTCCATCGAGGTAATAATGATCATTTACATCATCATAGCGCAGTTTGGCTCCCATTTTTTCGAACCCAAGAAAATGAGTGTCTAATCTTCTCCGGCCTATTTTGTCACCACCAGGTCTCGGCAGGAATGCAATACGGAATCTTGCTAAAAGTGCTCCCATCAGCATTACAGATCCTCTGATCTTTCTTGCTTTGATCTGATAATCTTCAGATTCAAAATATTTTATATCAAGTACGCTAGCATCAAATTCGATGGATCCTGGAGCCAGTTTTCGCAACTTAACTCCTAAACCTTCTAGAAGTTCTAGTTGGAGTCGGATGTCCAGAATATCAGGGATATTATGTACGACTACTTTTTCCTTGGTCAGTAAGGGGGCACAAATAATCTGTAGTGCTTCGTTCTTGGCGCCTTGTGGAATTAACTCACCTTGCAATCGCGTACCACCGAGAACTTCAAATGATTCAGAAGGCATAAAATAACTGGGCTTTGTGTAAGGACAATATTGTGCTAAATTTCACAAAGCAAAGGTAAACTGAACTGAGGAATTAATTCGGTCTGTTGTTCCTCCATTTTGGCCTATTGCTATTATTATTGGTGTTATTTCTTTTTCCACCATAATTATTGCGCTTACCGTTTCTGCTTCTTTCAGGATTGAGCGTGCTTATTCTGCGCGGTGCGTTGATTGGACGGATTGTTTCAATCACTGCATCTTCTTCAAGCGTTAGACGTCCGCCAGACAATGTTTTGATATCACTTTTGATCACTTCATCAGTTACAAAGTGTTCCTTATTCCAGGTTCTGAAAGCCAATTTCATATACGCGCCAATGATATGCGTGTATATCTCTCTTTTTTCGGGATCTTCAACCACCAATGCTTTATTGATCATTCTCATCACATTATTGCCATAATGTCTGAGTTTGGTTTCAGTTTTGGGGTAGGGAAGTATTTCAGGTTTCTTTCTTTCAATTTTTTTGGCTATTACAATACCTTCGGGGAGATTGATATCGAGGTCGTAATTGGCTATTTCATAGACATGGTTCCAGATTTTCTCCTTGTAGTTTTCAACATTTCTGCTGTGAGGGTTCATTTGTTGAATCAACTCTACCACGGCCATAAGGTGGCTGGTGCGAATTTCTTTATCTGGAAGTGTTTTACAATGTCGTATCATTTCCTGAATAATACGGCCATATTCAGGCAGTGTTATGTCTTTCTTGGTTGAGTTGTACTCTTGATGTAGCACATTCATTTCACTCATAATTTTATTCTACTGTTACTGATTTTGCAAGATTGCGGGGTTGATCTACGTCACATCCGCGTTTTACAGCGATATGGTAGGCCAACATTTGTAATGGAATGACAGAAAGTAGCGGCGAAAGTGGCTCTTCTGTTTCCGGTATTTCAATGATATAATCAGCAAGTGATTTAATGATGGTATCTCCTTCTGCAACTATTGCAATAACCACACCTTTTCTTGCTTTTACTTCCTGTATGTTGCTAACAATTTTTTCATAGGCACTTTTGTTGTTGGCGATCACAATTACGGGCATGTTTTCGTCAATCAGTGCTATAGGTCCATGCTTCATTTCAGCGGCAGGATAACCTTCCGCATGAATGTATGAAATCTCTTTTAGTTTCAATGCGCCTTCCAAAGCTACTGGAAAATTATATCCTCGACCCAAATAAAGTGCATTTGTGGCATCTTTAAATTCTCCGGCTATGTATTCAATTTGTGAATTAAGCGTGAGAATTTTTTCAATTTTACTTGGAATCTGCTCTAATTCAGTCAATAGCAATCTGTAATAGCTGTTGGTTATGGTGCCTTTTAAGTTGGCAAGTTTCAATGCCATCAGGGTGAGTAAAGTCACTTGACCTGTAAACGCTTTGGTTGAAGCAACTCCAATTTCTGGTCCTGCATGTATGTATGATCCTGCGTCTGTTATGCGTGAAATAGAGGATCCAACACTATTTACAAAGCCATAAATCAATGCACCTTTCTCTTTTGCAAGTTCCAAGGCTGACAAAGTATCAGCAGTTTCACCTGATTGTGAAAGAGCAATAACCACATCATGATCCGAAATGATTGGGTTTCTGTATCGGAATTCGGATGCATATTCAACTTCTACTGGAATTCTCGCCAAATCCTCAAAAAGATATTCGCCTATTAGGCCAGCGTGCCATGATGTACCACACGCAACAATAATAAATCGTTGGGCTCTGGTAATTCTGTTGGCATATTCCGCTACACCACCTAATCTAATCCAACCTTCGTCGGCATTCATTCTTCCGCGCATACCGTCTGCGATGGTACGGGGTTGCTCATAAATTTCTTTTAACATGAATGAATCGAAACCATCTTTTTCAATACGTTCCAACTCCATATCCAGTTCTTGGATGTGTGGTATTTGATCTTGATTGTGGATATTGAAAAGGCGCAATTTTCCATCAGTACCAACTACAGCAATTTCCTCGTCATTGAGATAAACTACTCTTTTGGTGTATTCAATGATTGGTGTAGCATCCGAAGCGAGATAATATTCATCATTGCCTATTCCTATTACAAGGGGGCTGGCTTTGCGGGCTGCAACCAATTTTCCTGGTTCCTCACTGTCCATGACAACAATTGCATAGGCACCAATTACTTTTGTCAACGCTACTCTTACGGCTTCTTCAATAGGGAGATTGTCTCTTTTTTGAAATTCTTCAATGAGGTGTACCAAAACCTCTGTGTCTGTCTCACTTTTGAATGTATGCCCGAGTTTTTCGAGGGCTTTTTTAATTGGGTCGTAATTTTCGATGATCCCGTTATGGACCAAACTAATTCTGTTGTTTCCTGATACGTGAGGGTGTGCATTTTTGTCATCTGGCTTACCGTGAGTAGCCCAGCGAGTATGTCCAATTCCGATTGTTCCTGATGTATTCTTTCCTTCAGTAAAAGCAAGTAATTCGCTTACCTTTCCTTTGCGTTTATAAATATTCAATTGGCCATTGATCAATGCAACACCTGCACTGTCATAACCTCTGTATTCAAGTCTTTGAAGACCTTTGATTAGTATTGGGTAGGCTTCTTTTTTTCCTACATAAGCAACTATTCCACACATATAAAGAGTGTTTAGTTATTGTAATTTCGTAAATGCCACTTTCAATTTTGGACTCAAATCTATATTTCCTGATCCATAAAGTATCATTCTGTTGGCTACCTCCGGTCTCAAGTAAACGCTTATATACAATTTGGATGAAGCCTTGCCTTGTATCATTTTTTGTAAATGGGCGCTTAATTTCATCCGGTAGCTGGTCACTGTTTGACCATTCACTGTTTTGGTTTTTGGAACTCCTCCAAATTTGACATTCAATCCTGCCAATCCTCCTAGATTCAAAGCGAACAATACATCGTCCACTATTACAAAACTGCCGTCTGATCTCTTTTCAGATATCAGGATGTTTTGAATGGGTGAATAGCTCGGATCGTTATTAGGAATAGTTGCCAGAAAAAATTCAAGTTCTGCATAATTGACAATTTTGCCTGCCAATTCTTTTACGCTAGGCACTTCAATTTCAATTTGCGTTCCACTCAGGCCATGTAAATAAACCAGGCTGTCCGATATTGCAGTTGAATTTAGTGCATTTTCGACTACAGTTCCCGTGTAATCGTGTTTGATATTGAGTGTTCGAGCACTGAGCAAGGTAACTCCAAAATCAAATTGACTGATTGTAGTTGTCGTATCTATTTTGCTATAAAATAAAGTAAGCTTCGAGCGGCCATTGGTAGGAAGAAATGCTGCCAATCCTCCATTAAGTGTTGGACTTGAAATTGCTAAACCTTTGAAAAGTTTCTGAAAATTTTCAGAGGTTTTAAAGCTTGAATCAGGAGCAGACATTAGCGCGTTACCTAAATCATCAGAAAGTTTGATTCTCAATTGGCGGGATACAATGGTATCCTTGACACCAATTTTTGGATATTCTGAATAGCTCACGGATTTTAGTCCAGTCAAATCTACCGTTGTGGAACCCAATAAATTTGGATCAACAGCAAAAGAATCTTGTGAGCCATAATTTTTGCCTGCCGACATACTTTCAGTCAATTGATACACATTGAAAGTACATTGCTGTTGATAAAGACCATAACTGCCTATAGAATCGTAGACCAAACTCAATATAAGGCTATCTAATTTAGCATCTACAAAATCTGGAAACTTAGTTGTCAAGAGACGATATTGAAAATATGCTTTTGTTTCAACTTTTCCAAATACAGGATCGATCATGGTTCCTATGAAGAATTTTTCAATTAATCTTGAATTTGCATTGTAAACAGGAATCGCATCAACCTTCAAAGTTTTGGAGTAGATCGTCAAGGTATCATCAAATCCTACGTTTATTTCATCCTCACCCAATAAATCAGAGCCTAGGAAAATACTGTCATTACAAGAAGAAATTACTAGCAGGAATAACAAGGAGCAAAATAAGAATTGAAATCTCAACATTTAAATATTTAAAGCTAATAACGTTGTTTATGTTGGAACATTTTTTTGAGTCAACATTTTGTAAAATTCAAGGTGATCATTCAGATAAGTTGCTTCATCTTCCACCCTTAATACAGGTTTGTTTGATTCGTCTAATAGAGTATCAACGTCTCCAATGGACGTAACGCTGCCTTTAATACATGCGTCCGCATAGGCAAATGCACCTCTTTCTAGGCTGATATTACCCTCGCTTACAAAAATATCTAAATCCTTCTTACTCAAATTGTTGATTGAGGCCTTAGAAATGAAATTATCTTGCAATAAGCCATTCATTTCATGAGGATAAGCTGAGTATAAAATCTGTGTTTCATGAAAAACTGGATCGGACTTGTATGCCTGTCGAATGAACATTGGTATCATGCTGGTCATCCATCCATGACAATGAATGATATCAGGTGGCCATCCAAATTTTCTTACAGTTTCAATCACGCCTTTGCAAAAGAAAACCATCCTTTCTGCATTATCTTCATAAGGTGTTCCCTCATCATCATTGAACAAATTCTTTCTTTTAAAGAACTCATCATTATCCAAAAAGTATACTTGAAGTCTAGCCCCAGGCAAAGAAGCGACCTTGATGATCAATGGATAATCGTCATCGTCAACAATGATATTCATTCCTGAGAGTCTTACTACTTCATGAAGCCTATGTCTTCTTTCGTTAATAAGGCCAAATCGCGGCATAAGAACCCTTACCTCGTATCCTTTAGAATACATGTGTAATGGTAACTTCCCAACCAGATCAGAGATCTCATTGGAATCAGTATAAGGAGACATTTCTTGGGTAACGAAAAGTACGCGTTTTTTGCTCATGTAATCTTATGCAATGCTGATGTAATAATAATAATCTGCAAAGATACGCATTGAAATCCACTTATTATGTCATTCCTTGGATATCACTTATTTCAAGGGTTTATCTTGACGATACTTTCACTTTTATACACTTACTGGATAAAATATCCTTTTACTCATAAGTAAAACATGCCACCTGTGCCCCAATTTATTTCATCAGTATTAAGCATTCGGTTCTGCTCATTCACCTATAATATTCCTTGATGGATTACCTTAGTAGGCAATTAAAGGACAAGCCATGTTAATTATAAAAACAGCAACTGAATTACAAAAGGTGTTGGGCATCATATCGGAAGGCCGAGCTATTGCCTTTGCACCTACGATGGGCGCTTTGCACATGGGGCATTTGTCGCTACTAAAAATGGCAAAATCTGAAGGATGTATAACGGTAGCTTCCATTTTTGTGAATCCCACTCAATTCAATGATCCAAATGACCTGAACAAGTATCCAAGAACATTTGATGCCGATGTTGAATTGTTGATAGAAGGGAAATGTGATGTGCTCTTTTATCCCAGTGTTGAGGAAGTTTATCCGAATGGAATGACCATAAGCAATCAATTTGATTTTGGAGATTTGGCTCACGTAATGGAAGGGGCTTTTAGACCTGGACATTTTGATGGAATGGCTCAAGTTGTAAATCGTTTATTAGAAATGATTCAGCCGCACCGACTGTACATGGGCCAAAAGGATTTTCAGCAATTGACTATTGTTAGGAGGATGTTGAAATTAATAGCTAGCAATATCGAACTTATATCTTGTCCTACCCTAAGAGAGCCCAATGGCCTGGCTATGAGCAGTAGGAATACCAGATTGTCCGAAAAGCAGCGCGAAGCTGCATCCTTTATTTACCAGCAATTAAAGCGAATTGATAAATATAAGAAAGGAAAATCTTTGAAACAGCTTTGTCATGAAATGTTGGAAAATTTAACAATTCCTGACTTTAAGCCAGAGTACGTCCAATCAGTTGATGGAATAAGTCTAGCAGAAGTGGATAATTATACAGACTCTGAATTCATTGTTGTATGTGTTGCATGTTGGGTTGGCTCAGTCAGATTAATTGACAATCTGATCATCAAACAAAATATTTGAACAGATTCAAGCTCTAGTTGATGCTCCAAGTACTGCCTTCCTTGCCATCATTGATTTGAATATCTGCGTCTTTCAGACCATCTCTGATTTTATCTGATGTGGACCAGTCTTTATTTTCTCGCGATTGTTTACGGATATCAATTACCAATTTCATGACTTTGTCCAAAACTTCGATGTTATCGTTGTCTTTTTCATCTTGAAGTCCCAACACATCGAACAAATATCCATTGAAACAGTGAAGGAGTGTATCATAAGTTTCTTTTGAGATATTTGTTATTTTCTTGCCATCATTGTAGTAAATATTGATGATTGAAGCTATTTCATAAAGTGTGGCAACAAGTTTGGGTGCGTTGAAATCGTCATCCATAACTTTTTTACAATCATTACTCAATTCTATGATCAATTGATCTTGCTTTGCATCGATTTCTTTGCTTTCAAAAATCATCTCCTTTAAGTACCGATAGGCATTCATTAGTTTGCGTAAGCCTTTTTCGGCGTCCTGAAGTCCTTTTATTGTGATGTCAAGTTCCGAGGAATAATGTGATTGCATGAACAGGAATCTGACGGTCATTGCGGAATAAGCTTTATCGAGCAATGGATGTTCGCCGGTTATAAATTCCAGTGGAAGGATAGAATTGCCTAAAGATTTGCTCATTTTTTGACCATTGAAATTGAGCATGTTGGTATGCATCCAATACCGGACTGGATCAGCACCACATGCTGCAATGTTTTGCGCTATTTCACATTCATGGTGTGGAAATTTGAGATCCATACCTCCTGCATGAATATCGAATTGTTTGCCTAAATATTTAGTACTCATAACTGAACATTCGAGGTGCCAACCTGGGAATCCTTTTCCCCAAGGAGAGTTCCATTGCATGATGTGCTCAGGCAAAGCCTTTTTCCACAGAGCGAAATCAAATGAATTTTTCTTTTCATCCTGACCGTCCAGATCGCGATAACCGGCAATTAATTCATCTATGTTTCTGCCAGACAACTTGCCATAATTATATCCCTTTTCATTGTATGCCAAAACATCAAAATATACACTTCCATTGGATTCATACGCAAATCCTTTTTGAATCAAATCTGCTGTCATTTCAATTTGCTCGAGGATATGACCTGTGGCGGTTGGCTCAATTGATGGTGGAAGAATATTGAATATTTTGCACACATCGTGGAAGCCAACGGTGTACTTTTGTACAATTTCCATTGGTTCAAGCTGTTCCAATTTGGCTTGATCTTCCATACGGTTCTTGCCTTCGCCTAGGTCGTTAGTCAAGTGACCAGCATCTGTGATATTGCGCACATACCGCACATTATATCCAAGAAATTTCATGTATCTGTAAACCAGATCAAATGAGATAAATGTCCTAGTGTTGCCCAAATGAACATCCGAATAAACTGTAGGTCCACAACAATACAATCCTACATGAGGAGGGTTAATGGGTGCAAATACTTCTTTTTGTCGGGTCAGACTATTGTAAATACTTAAAGTGCTTTCAGACATAATATTCATTAATTTTTCTCAAAAGAGAAATTGGTGGTTATTGGGTTGTGGTCAGAATAGGGTACTTTTTCAACTTGATGATTGGACAGGTTTAGAACGGTCGAGGCAAGGATATAATCAATACGCAACAGAGGAATTTTTCCATTGTATGTAGCACCAAATCCAAAGTAATTTTCTGTAAAACTATCCTTCATACCTGTACTTAAGGTTTGATAGACATATGACATAGGAGTATCATTGAAATCGCCACCTATAAGAACTGGATATGGTGATTTACGGATCAACTCCTTAACTTGTTTCGATTGAGCGCTGCGTTGTATGGTTGCTTTTTTGACTCTAGCCAATATTTTAAGGACTCGCTGGTAAGTGTTTTTCTTGCCCACTGCTTCAGTAGTCAAGCTTTTCTCAGTCATTTGGCTAACTCTATTGCTCTCGAGATGAATGCTGAAGCACCGAATTATTTTACCTTCTATTTTTATGTCAGCCCACACACCACTGTTGAAACTTTTTTCAAACTCTATACTTCCTTGATCTACTATGGAATAACGACTAAAAATTGCAGTATTCAAAGCTCTATGTTTATGAAAATATGGGTAGTTTGTTGAGGATTTCAATGCTTTTAGTGCACGTTTATTTACTTCTTGTACAAAAAGAATGTCCGAATTGTCCAACCTGTTCAGGAATCTTTTTAATTCACGATTGTCTTTTTCATCAGCAAAGTCCAACCATTGCAACCCACCCAAATTATAGCTGGAACAGGTGAATTGTTTGCCTGTATCCTTTGAAGAAAAACTAAATCCAAAGACTTTTTTTATGCCAGTGAAGCACACAAGAAAAGTAAACAAACTCAATACAACAAACCAGTTTTTTTTGTAGACCCAATACATCCCAAAGAATAAATTGAACAACAAGAATATTGGAAAAAGATGAGCTAAAAAAACGAATTCCCAAATTCTACTGGGAGGTATTAATGGTGAAAGGAATGCAATTAAGGTGAGGATTACCAGAATGAAGTGGAGCCACTTGATTAGTTTTTGCAAAAGCTTTCTTTACTTTTTACTGGCTTCAAAAAGGAATGATTTTTCGTCATCCTTTAAACTTTGATAGCCATGGTTTTTTATTTTGTCCAATATGGTATTCAATCGCTCTTCGTGATCCATTTCAGGTTTTTCATTATTTGAATCCATGAAATTATAGGTACTTTGTTGCATCTGGAATACACGTTTGCGCACTGGATTTTTTGAGTTTTCAATTGGAAATACAGTTACTTTACTGATTTTAGAAAAGAATGATTGCAGCGGATGTGTCAAATCTCTTCCTTCCTGCATCATGCGAATATAAATCCAACCAAATAATACGCCACCCAAATGTGCCAGATAGCCTCCAACATTATTCATTGACACTATCTGCAAAAAATCTATTACAATCAAACCTATTACTATATATCTTATGGGTACCTCACCCAATAAAATAAGGCGCATTCTATAATCAGGTGTCAATGTTGCTGCAGCCGCTGCCAATGCCATGACTGAGGCTGATGCGCCTACCATCATCACATTTTGAAGGACAGCAATTGGAAAAACTGCCGCAATAAGTATCATAAATAAAGCGCCTACTATGCCGCCCATTAAATATAAGGGAAGAACCCGATGGTCACCTAGAAAATCTCCAATGATTCTGCCAAACCAAAAAAGCATGAGCATATTGAACAAAAGATGCATAATGCCGCGATGCATAAACATGTAAGTCAAAATACTCCAGGGTTGTTTGATTGTCACCATTGGCTCACTAGAAACTGAAAGCAAGTTTTCAATTTCCCTGAATGCGATGCTTATATTCTCCGAATGTGTGATTAGCCCTAAAAACCAAATGGACGATACCAACACGAAAACAGCAACATTAACAATTATGATCTTGTTGATCATATTGCTTCTATAAGACTGTCTTAAATCGCTCCAAATGGAATTTCGCATCTTGCCTTTTTGTCTAATGGGTTTTCTTAGTTATCAATGGCCAAATTTACGCCAATAAAATATTAAAAGCAAACCCATTATTGCACCACCTAAATGTGCGAAATGTGCAACACCCGTATTGTAGCCGCCAACACCTAAAAATAACTCCAAACCTGCATAAATTAAGACCATATATCGGGCTTCTAATTCCACTGGCGGTATCAAGAGCATCATTCTCGTTCTGCCAAAATAAATACCAAATGCGGCCAATAATCCAAAAACTGCTCCTGAAGCACCTAACATACTATAAGGAAGATCAGTTTGATAGCCAGCAATAACCCACCAAACTAAAATTTGTAGCACTGCAGCTCCAAGACCACACATGATGTAGTAAAACAAAAATCTTTTTGGACCCATGTAGGCTTCCAAACTTGGTCCAAACATAGCCAGTGCATACATGTTGAAAAAGATATGACCAATGCTGCCATGGAGGAACATATAAGTTATGAATTGAAATGGCATGAAATGTTCAGAGCCTGGAAAGTATAAAATGCCAAAATTCAAATTCATTAGCTGCTGCGCAACAAACACGATTACATTGATAATCAGTAATTGCTTTACAACATCAGTAAGCTGATTCATAATATATTTAAGTTGTAAGTCAAAGGTAATACTGGAATTCGGATCACTTAAACATTTGTTCTAATTCTCCCAATTCAAATACTATAAAACATTTTCTTCCCCCTGGACTTGCGTGGGGTATTTCACATGCGAACAATTGGTCGATGAGTTCGGTTGCTTCTTCTGTGGTCAGTGATTTTCCTCTCTTGATTGAAAGTTGTTTGGCCAAAGCTTTGGCAATGGTTGTATGTGCATTCACTTTCAGATCTCGATCGTTTCTTACTTGTTCCAATAGCTGCTGAAAGGTCTCCACGGCGTTCAGATTGCTAGTTAGCTCACCAGGAATACCATGAATGATTAAAGTATTTTTGTTCAATTCTCTGATATCGAAACCCAGAGCATTGATGGAGGGAAGTATTTCAAGTGATAGTGAATAATCAGCAGTAGATAAGTCTATAGTTTCCGGAAACAGAAGATTTTGGGTGCTTGTTCCTTGATGTTGGGTCAAGGTATTCTCAAATCGTTCAAATAATATTCTTTCATGTGCAGCTTGTTGATCGACCAACATAAATCCACTCTTGAGTTGATTGACCAGGTAGGAATTATGTAATTGAAAAGCTTTCTTTTTTTCAGAATAGTTTGGAAGATTTTGTGTTATGTCCTCAGTGTCGGTATTGTTCCATTCCGTTTCAATGGTGAATGAAGCATTTGAACTCTCCGTATGACTTGAAGTTCTTGGCGCGCCAGATTGCACTGTTTCATAAAGCCTCTGCCAATTTTGCAGATTGGGATCTGAGGGACTTGCTTCACGTGGCATACCACTGTATTCACCCGATTTTAAATTATGAGCGAGTTTGTAGGGGCTCATACTTTGCTCTTGTTCAAAGTCGAGCATTGGCGTTATTTGGTGTTTACCTAATGCATGCTTGACCGCAACTTGAAGGAAATTATAAACCAATCGCTCATCTTCAAATTTGATTTCTTGCTTGGTAGGGTGGACATTAACATCTACATTTTTTGGATCTATACTCATGAACACAACATAAACTGGATGCTGATCTTGAGGCAAAAGGTTATCATAACCTGAAGTGATGGCATGGTTAAGATAAGGTGACTTAATGTACCTTCCGTTTACAAATAGAAATTGCTCGCTCTTGCTTCTTTTGGCATATTCGGGCTTACCAATATATCCATAAATACTCAAGGTGTCTGTTGCTTGGTCTAAAGGAACCAACTTATTATTGATATTGCTGCCAAATAAATTGACTATCCGTTGTCGTAAATTGGAGGAAGGCAGATGGTACATTTCTGTCTGATCATGAAATAATGAAAAGAACACCTCCGGCCAAGCCAATGCAATCCTTTGAAATTCATCATGCATGTGTCGCTGTTCTACAATATCAGTTTTCAAGAATTTACGTCTTGCAGGAATATTACAAAACAAGTTTTTGACTGAAATACTGGTTCCAACTGGACATTGACAAGGTTCTTGAAGTGTTACTTCGGAAGCTTCCAAAAGGATCCGTGTGCCCAGATCATCCTCAACTCTTCGAGTTTTGAGCTCTATTTGTGCCACAGATGCGATGGAGGCCATCGCTTCACCTCTAAACCCCATTGTGGTAATAGTAAATAAATCTTCCGCTTTCTTGAGTTTGCTGGTGGCATGTCTTTCAAAACACATTCTGGCATCTGCGTATGTCATTCCTTTGCCATTATCGATAACCTGAATCAATGATTTTCCTGCATCTTTTATGATGACCTTTATTTGAGTAGCACCTGCATCGATCGAGTTTTCCATCAATTCCTTAATAACAGAACCGGGTCGTTGAATGACCTCACCAGCAGCTATTTGGTTTGCAATGTTATCAGGTAAAAGGTAAATGATATCAGCCATATTTCAGTTCTTCATTTCAGTAGGTGCTCAAAGATACGTTTTTAAGAATTGTAGTATTAATTTTTAGATCCTTCTAAGTTATTTTTCAAGCGATATGCCTTCAATAAGTAGTTTTTTAACTTTGGCTTAACTGTTTTTGATTAATTTCGTTCAATAAACTATAATGAAAACAAAAAAGGAGATTGTTGATAATTGGTTGCCAAGGTACACTGGTACCAATTTAGAAGATTTTGGAGAGTATATTATTTTGGTTAATTTTTCAGGATATGTTCTAAACTTTGCTGAGATGTACGGTGTGCCTATCATGGGAAAAGAAAGAGCAATGATGAGTGCAACTGCAGATGGCATCACGATTATCAATTTTGGAATGGGAAGTCCCAACGCTGGTACTGTAGTCGATCTTCTGACAGCTGTTATGCCTAAAGCGATTGTTTTTTTGGGAAAATGTGGCGGATTGAAAACGCATAAAAACAAAGTTGGGGATTTTATCCTTCCCATTGCGGCCATCAGAGGGGAGGGAACTTCCAACGATTATCTTCCAGCCGAAGTGCCAGCTTTACCTGCTTTCGCACTTCAAAAAGCCATTTCTACGACCATTCGTGAGTTCGATCAAGACTATTGGACGGGAACCGTTTACACCACCAACAAACGTGTTTGGGAACATAGGGAAGATTTTAAGCAATACTTGACTGACCTTCGAGCAATGGCTATTGACATGGAGACTGCAACTATATTTATTGCCGCTTTCAAAAATCACATTCCTAGTGGTGCCTTACTCCTGGTGTCGGATATGCTAATGTTACCCGAAGGAGTTAAAACGGAAGCGAATGATACAGTAGTTACGAAGAGTTTTGCTGATTTACATTTGCGTATAGGCATCGAATCGCTTAAAAAATTAAGGGACAATGCTACGACTGTTAAGCACCTAAAGTTTTAAAATTGATAAACATATGTGAATTGTTAGACACTCAATTGTTACGTGCTGGTTCAATCAATTCGAAGAAAGGAATTTCTACGGTGAATTTTTTACCTGTTTCAACATCAAGCATTAGGAAATTTCCGTGCATTCTGCCTAAATCAGTTTGCAATTGTGACCAAGAACGGTAAGAATACGACTCACCTAGTGACAAAATTGGCTGTTGTCCCACTACCCCTTCTCCTTCAACTTCCCTGTGCACACCATTGGAGTCAAAGATGAACCAATGCCTTCGTAATAATTGGGTGGTATTGTTGGATTTGTTGGAAATATTCACCTGATAAGTGTGAATGAATTTTTGAGTCAATGGATCGCTATAGTCAGGCTGGTAAGCCGACTCAACTGCTATTTCGATACCCGAAGTTACTTTACTATACAATGTTGCCATACGCTGCTGCATTTCAGAAGGGTAAGATACACAAATAGAGACATTATTTTACGTTTGAGCAAATAAAAATTCCTGTAACAGCTCTATTTTTTTTGGATTGTCCTGAATGATCCACTAAAAATGCAATAATTTGGTAGGCA
>Ga0105044_10005593_pt1 | contig 17276 bp, 7 predicted proteins | sample MAT01_FD_78092 | JGI IMG/M metagenome (GOLD analysis project Ga0105044, IMG submission 78092) | Freshwater microbial communities from Lake Fryxell liftoff mats and glacier meltwater in Antarctica - MAT-01 | ecosystem: Environmental > Aquatic > Freshwater > Ice > Liftoff microbial mat | place...
CTCGGCAATCGCAACTTCAGACCTTGTGCGGGCCACAACAAACACTTCGCTGGGTGTCACCAACTGGCGAGGTTGCTCTGGATCACCGCGAAAGAAAACGGCACTTTTCGGCAGCTCGATCTTTTGCTCCGCCGAGCTGTTCTTTGGCTCCGCCAAGCCCATGATGATCCGCGCTGCGGGCTTGGTGGCGCGAATCGCCTCAATCTGTTTCTTCTCAATTTCAAACTTTGCATAGTCGTCTTTTGCATACAACAGCAACTGATCCCGAATCTCTTCTTTCGATCGAATCATAGGGAATTGCTTGAGCAGCGTTTGGTCGTCTTCGGATCGATCGCCTTGAGCTTTCAAAACCGCGACGCGTACGGTTTCGCGTTGCTCATCGGGCAGTTCACCGACCAGTTTTTCGAAGACGCTTTCTGCAACGACCAACCGGCGATCATTGAGGTCTTTTTCGCGGGTCGCTGCATCGGCTTCAATCGCATCGGACGTTTTGCGGTCCGCCGAGGGTGTCATGTCGATCAAGCGTTCTTGAGGTTTTTTCCATGCTTGAAGTGGCAGCGCCGGATCAAAGATCGCACGATAGCGATAGTAATCTTCTGCCGAGATGGGATCATAGCGATGGTCGTGACATTGAGCGCAGCCGATTGTTAACCCAATCGTTGCTGATGAGACTACTTTGATGCATTCTGCAACCGCTTGATTGCGATCAATGATCGTATCGTTCGTCTCTGTGACATCGGGAGCCATCCGCAGCAGCGCGGTTGCCGTCAGCAATTCAACGTGTCGTGGATCGTCCGAATTCAGGTCGCTGCCAATCAGCTCATCGCCCGCAATCTGCTCCCTCAAAAACTGGTCGTAACCCTTGTCCTCGTTGAGGGACGCGATCACGTAGTCGCGATAGCGCCAGGCATGTGGTCGTGGCTTGTCCTGACCCTCGTTGCCGTCGCTCTCCGCATAACCCGCGACGTCTAGCCAGTGCCGTCCCCAGCGCAGGCCATAGTCCGGTGACGCCAGCATCCGGTCAACCACTTTTTCATAAGCATTGACCGAAGTGTCAGCAACAAATGCAGCAACCTCTTCAGGCGTTGGCGGCAAACCCAACAGATCAAAACTCAGTCGTCGCAACAGCGCTGGTCGATCAGCCTCAGGCGAGAACGGTAGTCCAACTTCAACAAGCTTGGCCGCGATAAATCCATCGACCGGCGTTTCGATCTCGTAGCCAGCGGGCGTTGGCACGATTGGTTTTGAAACCGGCTGGAACGACCAAAACCCAAGTTCCTCAGGCGTGTACCTAGCGTCCGCAACGCTGTCGGGTTCAGGCCGAAGCGTTTTGCATCCGTCGTCAATCCAGCGACGGATGACTTCTTTCTCACGAAGCGAAAGCTTCTTTGCTCCTTCAGGCATTTCGTCGGATTCGATACGTTGCCAGAGCAGACTATTGGCAGAGTCACCGGGAACAAGCGATGTTCCCGATTCGCCGCCCGTTGTCATCAAGCGAACCAAACGCACGTCCAACCCACCATGCAGCTCGGTTTCTTCTCCATGGCATTGAAAGCACATCGCTTTCATGATCGGTCGCACATCCGTTTCGTACTGTAATTGCTGTTCGGGCAAGGACGTTGCACCGCCTTGGGCAGACGAAGCGTTTAGCAACTCAGCCGCTGACGTAATCGTCAGCGAGCCAACGACAATGGTAGTCGACAGAAGTGTACTGAGTTTCGTCATCGTCATCTTGTTGACTCCGCTATGTCTAAGTCGAAGGAAGGGTGGAACAAGTCGCCCGATTGCTTAGGGAACGATTGCTCGGGGATTAATTGCTCGGGGAACAATTGGGACAATTGTTCTACACTGGCAAAACTTCGCCAAAAAACCTCATCCAATTTCCGCTCATGATCGCGACAACATCCGCTTCTGGATAACCGCGTTTTCGCAATAGATCCGGCAGGATTTGCTGAATGTCACTGAAGCGATCCAAGTCCGCTGGCGTCTGCTCGTTTCCATAGCCACCATCCAAGTCGGTTCCGAGGCCGACATTCCGCGCGTTACCCGCCATTTGACAAATCACATCAATGTTGTCGACAACCCGTGCCATCGTGGCCTCACGAGCGGAGACGCCGCGAACGTAACCAGGCTGCAACATGATGATGTCAAACGCCATTCCGATGACACCATCACGATCGATGATCGCTTGATATTGCGCGTCGCTAAACTGACGCTGCCAATTGCAAATCCGCCGACTGTTTTGATGGCTGGCATGAATTCGTCCAGCGAATCGATCGAGGACTTGCCAAAACGCAACGTCGCTGAGATGAGTCAGATCCACCGTCATTCCCAGACGCTCGATGTGACCTAGTAACTCAATCGCATCCACCGCTAGTCCGACTTCGGTTCGCGTTCCACCACCGTATCGATTGGCGCCATAGTGAGTCAGTCCGATCGATCGCAAACCGTGCTCATGAAACTCACAAATGGTGTCAGGCGTCAGGATCGGGTCCGCGCCTTCCATCGTAAATATAAAGCCGAGCGGTTCGGTCGCTCGGTTCGCTTCATAAGCGGCTACGTGGCTGGTTAAGCTCTCGCGAGTTTTGAGCATCCGCAGATAACCAGCTTTTTCCATCGCTCGGTAGTACGCCAAGTGTGCGTGCGCCATTGCGTAACAGGTTTCTGGCGTTGTCCAACCGAAGCCATCGTTGATTGCTTTCTCTTGCCTAGCGATCGCTGTGGCAAGGCATACGCCAACATCGGCGCGACGCAGTTCGGGGAAGCTGAGTGTGCAGTTGCCCCGACCTAGCTCCGTCATTTCCGCTGCTTGCTCTTGCGCGCGAATGTCTTCGATGTCTTGGCGCAGGTCGCGATTCCAGTCGACTCCGTTGAGCGCTAAATCGAGGTGCGCATCAAAAATTAACATTGCCTATAAGACTCCATACTTCGCGTAGGCTTGCGTTGCCGACATGCCGCCAGCGACGGCATTTCGCACTTGGTTTTCTGTCTGCGATTTTTCCCAAGCCGCTTGCACTACTTGGGCTTCGACATGTTGGGGAACCACGACAATTCCGTCTTCATCCATCGCGATCAGATCGCCCGGTTGGATCATGACTCCATCAAGCTCGATCGTCACGTCGAAATTTGTGACTCGCTGCCGATTCTGGCTGTCGTACGGTGACTGACCGCGAGCGAATACAGGAAAGCCCATCTCTCGCATTTTTGTCACGTCGCGAACCATTCCGTCCACCAACACGCCTGCACACCCACGCACCGCCGCCGCGGTCGAAAGCAGTTCGCCCCAAATACCCGATCTCGTCGAACCATTTGCAGCGCAGACAATGATGTCGTCTGGTTCCGTGGAATCGATCGCCTCAAGCTCGAGCTTATACGGCTCCGGGTCGCGATGAGCCATGTCTGCCCAAAGCGTTGTTTTGGCACGTCCGATTACGCAGTGGTCCCGCACGGTGATGGGGCTGATCGGTAATCGCGGCGACTGACGGGTCAGGCCTGCGGCATCGAGAGCGTCGCAAAGCAACGGCACCGAGAGCGATTGCCGCATTTGCTCGATCGACAGAGCATGCCCGTTCATGGAAGACAATAAGATATTCATGGCCGAACTCGCAGTGGATTGAAGCGTCAAAAGACATCTTATCGTTCCGCCAGGCGGAATACAAGCGTGAAAGCTGAGGGTTTTGTGATGAACTGGGACGCGTCGGCTACCTTTCCGCATTACCGCGGGGGATTCGAAGTAAAACAGGTTCGGATGCGGTGTCGGGAAGTGGGTCACTGATCCTGACGTCGCCGACGGCAAGCTCCCAGTCCAAGCGAGTCAATAAATCAAACCCTGGATTCTGCGCTTTAACTTGACAGGAACAGGGGCCAACCATGAACTGTGACGCGTCACGGATCATGTCGCCGTTGATTCCTTTTCCAACCAGTGCATACAGAACTCGCCCGCGACCGAAAACAGGAAATGCCAGCGGCTCTGAGGTCGATTCCAAATCAGACTCGCTACCGAGCAGCATCTTCAGCAAAAATCGCTCCGCCTTGTCTTCCCGATTCAGGACGACCGTGGAAAACTCGATTCGCAATCGTCGAATTTGTTCCTGAGCCGCCGCGCTTTCAGCATCGAAATCTTCGACGACGGGCAATTTTAAATTGTTTTGGCATCGGAGCAACTGTTCGTTCAGGAATTGAAGTACTTCTGGATCCTTCTCGGTTTGACTGCTTGGCACAAATACCCAGACCGCAGACTGGCCTTGGGCAAGTCGTTTTACGACTTCTTGACGTACAGGCGAGTCGACAAGTTGCGCTACGGAATCTTCTCGCAGCGGAACCAGATCGAGCAAACGATCTGGAATATTTTGCGCACCTTGGGGATACAGAATCGCCATTAACGCACTTCCATCAGCAGCTCCAGCGATGTCGCGATTTGCCCAAAGTGCGGCATGCTCTGGATCTTTGGACTGATTGATTTCAATGTCACGAACCACTGCGTTCGTCGATTTATCCACGGCAGTTAGGAGCTTTTCAAGGTTCGCTTGATCGTGCTCGTTCATCGGTCCATCGTGAAGCACGATGATTTCATACTTGTCCGCTACCCATCGTTCAAACGCGTAACGAAAGACCGGGACTTGGCACGCGAGCACCCAAGACGAGCAACACAGCATTGTCATCGCCGAACAGATTATCCAGACGTGAGCTCGCGAGATTCCTTGTCGTTCGGATGTGAGTTTTCGCATCTTCTCACTCCTTCTTTGTTCTTGAGACTTCAATCCCATTAAGCACCGGAGCGCCTTGCTTGGAAATGAACTGAATTTGCAGTGTTTCTGCGATGGTGACTCCATTTAACTCGTGAACTGCGTACATTTTCCCTGTTGGTCCTGTCGGTTCCAAGCGAACATCTTTCAACGCCAATTTCCCTTGAACCAGGACATCGAAAACACGCGTTCCCAGCAGTTGTGGCGGTGCGGCGAAGTACAGTCGAATGTCATACTCTTCAGGAGCCGCTTCGATTTGTGTCACGGTAGTCGTTTTTGCGACACTAAGCTGCGAATCGTTTTTTTCCTGCTTTTTCTTGGCAGGTTCATCGTCATCATCGCCAGACGCCTTGGATTGCGTCACGATCCGATCTTCAACCACCATGCTAATCTTCAGATCCGTGATGCCATCCATTCCCGAAGCCAAGATCCAGGGCTGCGTTGTGCCGGCCATGGTCAGTGAATGTTGCTGAAAGACCTTTGCTTCCGCATTGACTTTGATCGAAATCCCGGGTGCATCACCGGACGCAATGGGAAATTCCAACCAAAGTCGCCCGGCGGCATCGCGGCGATCACCTGGAGCACCGAAGTTCACCGCTAACTCGCGAATAGGCTGATTCGCTGCCGCCGCAGTTGCCATCGTATCAACACTCCACATCTCGATATCTGGCATATGAACCAAGCCGAGCGACGTTTGGTTTTGGTACGAACAACTGCACGTGCGAGTGTAATCGGGTGCGTTAAGAACTCCGTTTGCCACGACCAGATTCGACGTACACCCGGACTTGAAACCGCCGAGGTTGCCCGTCCCCGCTTCCGCTGTCAAATCACAGAAGCTTGCTGCGCCCGAGCGAAACGTCAGCATGTTCTCACTGGCGATGATATTGTTGCAGCCATAAGCACGCGTCAAAGTCCAAGGCTGTTCTTGTCCGGTCAGCGGGTTCTTCACAAGTTTCGGTTTACCGGTCAGCAAGAAGTACGCGCCGGATGAAACACTATTGCTGTTGGCGTTGGTAATGATCAGGTCATTGTGGATGATGCAAGGCCCGGCATATTTTAGATGGTCATTTTTCCAAGCCAGCGATCCATCGATACCGCGATAGACCGCCATGCCTTGTCCGGTTTCGGACGCGAGTCGATCACTGCCGCTGGCACCAGCCTGCAACAGCAGATCGTGCTGTTCCGAAAAACCGAGCCAGGTGCCAAACACTTGGTCCTTCCGTTCCCAAACGACTTGACCGGTTTTGTAATCCAACGCCGCCAACCGATAGGTCGCCGGCATTTCCAAGCCGCGCCGGCGCATGGCGTCTTCGACTTCGCTGGGATTTCTGTCCAAACAAAAGATTTTGCTCGCTCCGACAGCGATTCCGTTGTGCCAGAAACTGTGATTTGCTTTCGCTTTCCAGAGCAACTTTCCCGTCATTCGATCGAATCCCACCAGCTCTGTGCTGGCTGCGCGATCCAAACTCTTTGACCCGAAGCCAGCCTTGGATTTGCTCAGGTCCTTGTCTTTATCAAACTTCAACCCAAGTCGCTTGCCATACTTGGCGAAACCAAGCCCACCAATCAAGACATCATTGTAAACGCCGATATAGCCCCATTCTGGAATCTCACCAGACTCGTCCGCAGGAAGCTGGATCTCCATCAGATTCGCCCCCGTGGCTGGATCCAGCACGTGGCAATGGTTGCCTTCGAGGATATAGACGCGATCGTTTGTAACGACGTAGTTGGTTCCTCGACCATTTGCGCCCGGGATGTGCAGTTGATTGTACTTGGGGTCGAGCGGAACATCTTCGAAGGTCGCGTCAAAGTACACATCGAACGTGCCTAGGTCCTCGAAGTCACGTTTCCAAAGGACGCGTCCAGTGTACACATCGCGTGCGCTCAAACTATTGATTCCCTGAATGAACAGTCGCCCGCCAACGACTTGCTCTGGCGGTCCATGTCCGTGACGCGGGAGCACGTCTGTGTTGGAACTTCCACCAAACCAAAGCAGTCCCAACGGTAGTTTTACACGCCGATCGTTCGACTTCAATGTATTTGCGATGTCCCCGTGTTGGTGCGTCCAATCCGCTGCGCCGGGGAGCGAACCTTGACGGCGGACAACGACTCCGTACTCCGTCGTTTCGACTTGCGTCTGCTCCAGCTTCAGGTCTTTGATCCAAGTGGCGATTGTTTGCGCGCTTTGCTTTGTTACCAAGTGCATGACGCCACCGTACGGACGCACGGACTGATAAATGGTTTCGATCAGGGAGGGATTTTGTTGGTCGACGATTTCTTGTCCTACAAAGACTTGGTGAGCAACGTATTGCGGTGCGCGGAAGGAGGCTGCATCCGCGTGATGCACTGTAACTCGTCCATAGACGTTGGCCGCGTCCAGCTTGCGCCTTAGCTCTTCAACTCGTGGTCGATCCGAATCGATAACGGCGAGCTGAACAAAGGGGCTCTCGGCGGCGATCGCTTCCACCAGCGGTGAATCCGCGTGGCCATACCACAGCCCATATCCTGCTGCGTCCGCTTGATTCATGATCATGTTGGCAAGTTGTTTGGCTTCGTCAGCTACCTTAAGCGGCGAAAGCGTTTTCGTAGCCACAATCGGCGGCAATGCTGTTTCTGGAACCACTGCCGAAATCTCTGCTCCGTAGGCAAGAATGTGTCCTTCCCGTGTGACGGCAAACAGCGTTTCATTTGCAACCAGCAGTCTTTCGACGGTGCCCTGAATCGGCAAACGGAACAGGATTTTGGCAGGCAGGTCGCCTGCGGGTAAGTCGATCGCGGTGATCGATTCTTTGCCTGCGGCGAACAACCGATTCCCAGCCTGAATCAAATCGCCAAGCCCATCCACCGGAAGTTGCCAATCGACTTTTCGCTTCGCGTTATAAGCGATGACAACACATTCGCCCTTGTCGTTCTTTTCGGCCGAATAGACAGACTCGCCGCTGAGGACTGGTTCATTGGGTAAGAACGCCGTCTTGATCCCAGTTGTTAAATTGAACTCGCGAGTTCCCTTTTCACGGGTATGGACATAGAAGTGATTGTCATTGGCGGCGACGAAGGAGCCACCAGTTCCTTTGCCACCAGCGTTAAGCTCGAAGTACAGCAACTCTCCCGTCAATCGATCGAACACCGCTGGCACCGTTCGACCTCCGGGCACCACCAAGTATTTCTCCGTCGCCACGAGAGCACCCTGCGGCGCAACGCCCGCGAACGACGACGCGCTATGTGGTTGCTTGATGTACTGCGAGCCAGTGCGATCGTTCACCCACTGCACTTTGCCAGTGTCGGCATCTAAGGCATAGATGAAGGTGCCCATGAACGGCCAAATGCTGGCTGCAAAATAGACCTTTCCATCGCGCACGACCGGCCCGCCGCGCGCTGGCCAAGCGGACGCTAGCCTGCGGTTTCCGATGGCGTGTTGAGCGTTTGGGGCACCGCTGAACTTCCAAACCAGTTCGCCTGTCTCGGCCTGGACACAATACAGATAGCCATCATCGCTGCAAAAGTAGACACGATCTTTCCAGCCCACGGGTGGAAGTCGAACCGGAGCTTCCGCGTAGACGGTCCAAAGTTCTTTTCCCGTTAGCGAGTCTAGCGCCATCAATTTGTCGGCATCGTTGAATCCGATGAACATTCGACCGTTCATGACAATTGGTTCAAAAACTCGGTCGTAAGGCATCAAGTCGAGGTTCAACGGATCATCCCACGCTTGTTTTCGGGGCGTAAACTCGCGAGTCCAAAGCAACTGAAGCTCGTCGGGAACAAGGCACAAGGTCGCCGCTGAACGATTGGCATCGCACCGCCACATCGGCCAGTCATCCGCTGCGAAAGAGCAGAAGCCGTTCGCGCCGATCAACCAAAGTATCCAGGCAAACCGAAGCAGTAACGTGCTCGTGAGCGACGATTGGCTAGAACCCATAAATGGCTGCTCCCGACTCGAAAATCAAGGAATTATTAACACGTGTCGCTAATCGCCACCTCTTTTCAGACTCCACCGAGCCTGTCTCGGTGGTGAAAAGACTGGAAAAGCGAGTAAACAATTAAGTACCACAGACTGTACTGTATCGCCGATCGATGCTGTACCTTGAAATGGCTGAGAATTCCCTGTTCTAGCCTTTCAATCTCGATTCTAACTACGCAAGCTCGGTGGCATTCTGCGAGAAGTGTCAAAAAAATGCGGTTTTCAAACCGAGCGTAGACGAATTATCAACAAGTTAGACAAAGAAGCTCCTGCCGGATGCGTTTCAAGACCCTTGATTTGGCTTTGAGGACGGCATTTAACGAGAGCTGAAGGTCTGACGCTACTTGTTGTGCGTTGCTGCCATCGACGACCTGCTGATGAAATGCTGTCCATGTTATCTCGCTGAAATCGTTCCGTACTATTCTCATTGCCTGATGAGCAATGTGTTGCTCATGTTCTAGGTCAAAGAAATGCGACAATGCGCTATGGGGATCGCAAGCTTCGTCCAAGTTAAAGTGACTGGTATGCTTTGCATGGTCACGAAAGTACTTCTTCAAATGATTGGTGAATATCGCTCGCAGCCAACCTCGAAATGCACCCTCATGACGGCGCTGGAAGTCGTTCACGCGACGGAAGACGACGAACAAAACATCTTGTACCAAGTCATCACGATCCGATCTCGCAACTCCCGCACGGTCACTCCAGTGAGCGACCAGCGGAGCATAGATGTCGACCAGTTTCTGCCAGTCTGCATCTGCCGGTGCCGGTCCCGCAGCTAACCGACCAATCCAAGTCAGAGACGTTTCCGACTTCGATCCGTTGACGGCTGCCGTCTGTGTTCGCTCGTTGGTCAATTTAATTCCAAAGCTCGAGGTGCTCGCAACTCGACCCGGCAACCAAGAACCGCGATCGCTGGATAACGACCAACCGTGTTATCGCAACGGCACTCCAAAACGCGTTCGTCTCGCAGATAAATCGAAAGCAGGTTGCCATCAAGGATCGCTGCAAGATTGGTCCATTCACCTACGACGCCAAAATCCATGTCCTTACCTGCAACAGTCTTTTCCTCGCCAAACGACGCGGTCGTGACCACTATTCGGTCGCCATCTTCAAAATTCTGAAACTGTATGTCGTATTCGGGATCATGATCAGAAAGCAAAGCAAACTTAAGTTGTGATGTTGGGGTGAGCTCGAGAAACCGAACGGTTGTATCAAGGCGAAATCGCATGGATTCAAAGTACTTGAAGTTAAGCCATACTTGAGAAACATTCGAAATCGCATCAACACGCAAAACGTCGCCGTCGACTTGAAAGTCGTTTTGGCTGCCATCACCCAGGGACGATGGCCTCAATAGCGGATAAGCAATGCCGATCGGTTCATCGGTCGCGGACGGTGTACTCGATAAGCCAAGTGAATTTGAAGTCGCGGCAGACAATGAATCCCGCCACCATTTGCCGATTGCCAACGATGTTAACGAGATTGCTCCGAGCCCGCTAAGCAACGCTAGTCGACGAGTCACCTTCAAAACGGGTGAAGTCTCCGCTTTTCGTTGCACGCCACTTGGGACCACAACGCAAAAATCGTCCAGTGCCAAGGCAATCTCCACGGCCGATTGAAAACGATCTGATGGACGCTTGGCCATCATCCTTGATACGATCGCTTGCAAATCAGTCGGTATGTCAGCGATCGCGGGCGGATTTTCATGACGGTGGGCGTCTAACTTGCGAAGAGAAGACTGCCCACAGAATGGCGGAGAACCTGACAGCAAGTGATACAAGGTACAACCGAGGCTATAGACATCAGATGAGGTTGTCGCTTGACGCGGATCTTCAGCTTGCTCGGGCGCGACATAGTCGGGAGTGCCGACGATCATGCCTTCACCGGTGATCGACGATGACTCACTCGGGATAACGACCAATCCAAAGTCGAGAACCTTCACCGTTCCATCATGCGTTCGAATGAGATTGCCAGGTTTGACATCGCGATGCACCATTCCCGATGCATGAGCGTGCGCAATTCCGAGCGCCGCATCGCGAACCGCCGAGCAAGCTTCAGGCACTGGTAAGCGACCGCCAAGAAGCCGTTCGGAAAGCGTCTCGCCGTCAATGTACTCAACCACCAAAAAAAGAAGCCCGCCGACTTGCTCAGCGTCAAAGGCGGTAACAACATTTTGATGATGAAGTTTGGCTGCCGCTTGGACTTCGCGTCGGAACCGCTCTAATGAATCAGCTTTGAAAACGTGCTCCGACCGGATGACTTTCAAAGCCACCAGTCTGTCCATAATCAGATGCTGTGCCAGCCAAACCGTCCCCATACCACCACGCCCAAGAGGACGAATGATTTTGTAGCGTGGGTGATTCGAAAGCTCCGTCGGCGGATGAAAGCCTTCAAAGGGATTGGCTTTTAAACTCGATTTCTTAGCTTCGGGAATCGAAGGGACCGGCAATCGCAGTGCGCTTTGGCCAATTCCTCTTGAGCCGAAAAAAGTGCTTGCCGAGGGTTGCTTACCAGAGTCCTCTAAATGAGGGTCGACGTGCGTGAAACTTGAGTTCGCGTTAACATTGGCAGACAACGACGAAGTCAAATGATCTTGCGGCTGCGTGGTCGCTGCGAGTGACTCACATTCCGAGCACTGCTCAAGGTGGTCTTCAACAACCAATTGCTCTTGGTCGGAAAGTTTTCCGACCAAGAAATTCGTAAGCTGATGCGGAGTGATGTGGGGAGTCAATTTGGACAGCAACGCGAGTTAGAAATCTATAACAACTTGCGAGAGCTAAGAGACTACCATTGACCACCTGACTTTTCAATCCTCGCCATCGCTGGCACGGGAACATTGTGGCGAAATCATGGAATATTAAACAATACTTCACCGTTCAGTGCGGTATCGACCCCATCTCCTCCGTCTAACGTGTCGAAGCCTGCGCCACCGTCGAGCGTGTCATTTCCACCGCCACCGAGCAATAGATTTTTGGCAGAATTGCCTGTAATCACATCGTTACCGGCACCGCCGGTAACGTTGTCTAAAAATTGGCCTCCGCCGTTCGTACCAACGTTGATCGTGCGCCGCTTATGGCTTGCAATCGTCGTTCCAAGAGCAGCAAGATTGACATTTAATGGATCAGACGCCAATAACGCTGAAAAATCGAGCGTGTCGACACCGCCGCCAAGTAATTCAAAAATCGTGTCTACTTCGGAAACGCGGCCGCTGGCAGCTTTGAAGACGTACCGATCGGACCCGCCGCCGCCGGTTAATGAGTCGTTGCCTGCTCCGCCTTCAAGCGTATCTGCACCATCTCGGCCATCGAGAATATCGTTCCCTGCACCACCGACCAGGACGTTGATACTCGCATTGCCGCGCAATGTATCGTTGCCTGCGCCACCAGTTAAATTCTCGAAATTCAAAGCTTGGCCCGCTACTGCGGTTTTGATGGTGCGGCCCGTATGCAAAGCCAACGTTGCATCGATTGTCAGATTCGCGATAACGGCGTCGACTGCCGACAAAGTCGAAAAATCGAGCAGATCGCTACCTTGGTTGGTAAGTTCGACAACGGTGTCCAGCTCTGGTGTGCCTGTCACTCTGGCAAATACATACCGGTCATTGCCAACGCCGCCGATCAGCGTGTCGTTACCACCATCTCCAATTAACGTGTCATCGCCGCTGTCGCCGGACAGCGTATCATTGCCGGTCCCGCCAATGAGCGTGTCACCTCCAATACCGCCGTTGAGTATATCGTTACCTTGGTTTCCTTGCAGTTGATCAACCTGCGTACCGCCGATTAGCGTGTCATTGCCTGTTCCACCGATGAGTACAACCGGCTTGACGATGTTGCTGGCGTTAAGCGTATCGTGACCCGTCGCGCCTAGGAGTATAAAACTGGAGACATCGGTTCGTGGATAACTGAACGTGCGTGCGTTAACCGTCAACTGGAGGCTGGCACCTACGGCGGTAACAACCATCGAATCATTTGCTTCAGAACCGAAAGCGACCACAGGACCACCGGCGCGGTGGTAAACATCTTGGAAATTAATTACGTTGTCTTCATTGAACGGTGATGCGTCCAATTCTCCGATTTGATCATTATCATCGAATACTACCAGCAGCCGTCGATCGAGCAGCGCACCAGGTGCCGTTGCCGCGCCTGGCAGCGGCAGACCGGCCACTTCATCGTCGATACTAAACGTCAGCGTGTGCAATCCTGGCGATAAATCGAGAGGATTGCTAATGAGCCGCGCACCAAGATAGGAATCATCTGGGCTGCTGTATCCACTGGCGATTGTATCGGTCGACAAGTAGGTCCCGATGTAAAACGGCGTCACCGTTCCTCCCAGGATGTTATAGGAAACGGTGATTAGATTCCTACCAGATGTCGTCGCGCTTACCGCCTTGATATCGACAGACGTGCCAACAAATCGTTGCAGCGTAAAGTCCTGATTGGTGCCGACGGACAATCCGCGGAACGTATCGTACCGGGCGCGAAGCATCGCACCGGCGACCATGATCTTCCCATCGCTTCCAATGGCCAATGCAGTATAGGTGTTGTCCATTCCAGCGACGATGTCAAGGTAGATGCCACCGTCACCAAATGTTGAATCCAAACTGCCGTTGACGTTGTAACGAACTAAGGCCCCATTGGAATCCCCGGAGGCTGGATCTGTATTCCTAAAGTTCCGAGTGAATCCTCCCACGACAATCTTGCCATCGACCTGAACGCCAACGGTCGCAGCATAGTTGTCTTCCGTGCCAATCTTAAGCAACTGTTTACCGGTACCATTGAAAGATGTGTCAAGTGAACCGTTAGCATTCAACCGAGCGGTCGCGAAGCCACGTGCACCGTCCTGGAAGCTGTAGCCCGCGATGACAATCTTGCCATCGGCTTGGATTGCCGCCGAGAACGCGCTGTCATCAGCACCGAAACCGCTATCGAAAGACACAAAGCCTCCCGAATTGAACGTCGCATCCAGAGATCCATTTGGATTGAATCGAGCCAAGGCAAAATCGCCGGAGCCCAAAAATATGTTCGATCCCACCGCCAGGATTTTGTTATCTGGCTGAATCTTGACACTGTAAATTGTGTCACCGAAATTGGTGAGTAGAGTACCTCCGTTATTGAACGTGCTGTCGAAGGTACCGTCTGTGTTGAAACGCGCAAGGGCGAATCGCTGAACGCCGCTATTGTTCGATGTACCTCCGATGACGATCTTTCCGTCGGGTTGCACGACGACCGAGTTTGCAAAGTCATTGGTGCCTGCTAACGCTGTGGTCACGATGCCGTCAAAGTCGAAGGTTGTGTCGAGGAGGCCACTCGCCGTGTATCGAACCACAGAAACGACTTTTGTTGCGTCAATGGCCGTATAGCCAGCGACGACAATCTTTCCATCCGGGGCAAGCGCAACGGACGTAGCGACATCATCGCTAAAGCTCACTTTCGTTATCACTTTGCCGAAGTTGCCGAAGGTTATGTCCAGAGAGCCATCGACGTTGTAGCGTGAGACGCCAAAGTCAAGCTGCGCACCATCGGAGATGTAGCCCGCGACGACTGTTTTGCCATCTGGCTGGATTACGATCGAACCGGCGATGTCCTGCGAAAATCGGAGATCAGTCACGGAAAATCCGGCTGGCGCGAAGTAGCGAAATGAATTGTCGGTTGTTCCATTGACGTTAAAGCGAGCCAATGCATAGTCGAGGTTTTGCCCATTGAAGTAGCCGCCCAATGCCATGATTTTGCCGTCTGTTTGAATCACGACGCTGGACGCGTAAAGCCTACTATTTAGGTTGAAGAAAAGAAAAACTGGACTTGCGCCTGTGAGACCATCACTGTCAAAGCTATTGTCCAAGGCACCGTTGGAAAGGTACCGTGCTACGAACAGACTTGTATTTCCAGAACCAGCGACGACGATTTTTCCGTCACTTTGCAGCTTGACCGAATTGGCGATGTTGACTGCGTCTCCGCCCAGGACATTGGTAGTTACCAATCCATCGCCGTCAAACGAAGAATCGAGGGTGCCATTACTATTGAATCGAGCTAATGAGACATCGGACACACTCGTTCCTGTAGCGCGATCCGTGTAGCCAGCGACAATGATCTTGCCGTCTGATTGCAAGGCCATTGAATTTGCATAGTCCGTGAAGTTGGTCCCAAAGTTTGCTGTCGCAATCCCGTCGGCATCAAACGATGTATCGAGTGTTCCATTGGTATTGAAGCGAGCAACTGCGAAATCGCGGCTTCCGTTCGCAAATTCAAATCTATTAACATCACCTCCAATAACGATCTTTCCATCTGGCTGAAGTGCCAATGACCGCGCCCTTGCGAATTGCGAACTTAGGCTGTTACGAACCGTTCCTTGCGTTCCAAAAGTGTTGTCAAGTATCAAGCTAAGGCCGATATTAACCAATCGCAACATAACGACGGTTGAATAGCGAAACTCGCCTCCACCGCCGCTGACAGTACCCGCAAGGATAAATTTGCCATCGGCTTGCAGTTCCACGAAGACATTCTCGATGCGTTCGCCTTCCCCCATCGGTCTTTGCGTGAGAACGTCACCGGGGACATTCGTTGTACCACTGGGGCCGTATCCCGACAAAACGAAGAGGCCGGTTTGCGTGCCGTTTGTATTGGTCAGATAGCGATAGCCAGCGACGAAAATCGCTCCGTCGGCGCGAATTAGTAGACTTGTCGCTGTGCCGCTAAACTTAGCGACGGCCGAGTCGCCGAAATCTAGGTCCGGAGTTCCATCGGCATTAAACCTCGCGACCTGGTCGTTGCCCACAACCACAACCTTACCGTCCGCTTGAACAGCGCTGGCAGTAACAAATTCATCTTGTGAATTCGGCTCATTGAAAAACTCGGTCGTTGTCTTGCCATTGGCTCCAAAGGATGAATCGAGATCGCTTGGGGCTTGAGCAAGTGGTTCGGTCAAATATCGGGCTACGAAGAAATCAGTGCCCGTTATTACGTCCGCACCGCCAGCGACAACGATACTTCCGTCCGGCGCAATGGCAGTCCCTGAAACGAAATCGTAGGTGGTGCTAAAGCTGGAAACAACGATTCCGTCGCCGTCAAAGGTTGTGTCGAGTGAACCGTTCGCGGCGTAGCGAACCAGTGCGCTGTGAAACCTGACCGCGATTGCATCAAAGTATCCCCCGGCGACGACGATCCTGCCGTTACTTTGAACCGACACAGCTCTCGCAAAATCGTTTTTTGTTCCGATCGATGTCGTTACCCTCCCATCAACGTCAAAGGCGGTATCCAGAGAACCGTCCGAGAAGTAGCGAGCCACCGCGATTCGCGTTACCCCTGGGGCGCCGGCACCACCCTGGCTTACGCCAGCCAAGATGATCTTGCCATCCGCTTGCAACGCAATGGAATTGGCGCTGTCGAAGCCTGCATCAAAATCGGTTTCGACTCTTCCATCGCTACTAAAGGACAAATCATAGGAGCCATTGGGGTTGAACCGGGCCATCGCAAAATCGTCGTTGCCATAGCCCGCAGCCACGATCTTTCCATCACCCTGTACCGCGACGGCATTGGCAAAAAAGCCGAAGTCGGTAAGCAATATCCCGTCGCCGTCAAACGACGTGTCAAGCGACCCGTTGGCGTTGTAACGCACTAGTGCGAAACCTGATCCGGCGAGATCCGAATAGCCTCCCGAAACAACAATCTTGCCGTCCGTCTGAACCGCAATCGAAAGTGCCTGTGCATCATTTTGGACTCCCAAAAGCGTGGTCACTTTTCCATCGGCGCTGAACGAAGTATCCAGGGTTCCGTCAGAGTTGTATTTTACAACCGAAAACCCTCTAAACGCGCCAACCATACTTGTCCCGGCCACGACAATTTTCCCATCGCTTGTTAGCGCTGCTTGGCTGACATTGTCATCGCCCAACACGTCTGTCGTTACCTTGCCTGCGGTGCCAAAAGCTGCGTCCAACGAGCCATTGGCATTGAACCGCGCTAGAGCAAAGTCGCCGCCGACCCCATTGTCCGTGACTCCAATCGCAATAACCTTGCCGTCATTTTGAACGATCACGTCCCGAGCCGTGTCGAAGGCTTGGAAATCAGCGTACGCCACTCCGTCGGCATCAAACGTTGTGTCAAGCATGCCGGCCGCCATAACTCGACGTTCTTCGAGCCATTCCATTCGAAGACGCCGCCCTCGCAAGACGCTGCGAGGCGGCAGTTTGCGGCTCAAGTCAGAAACTATGGCATTCTGAAGAACTATTCGTTTAAAACGCGGCATCGCAAGGACCTCTGAGACTCGATCGCGGAATTAAATGAGGAAAGAGCACAGACTCTTTGCCTCGCCAAGAAAGAAATGTCGCAAAAATCTCAATCCTGCCACGAAAACAAAAAGATTTTCATTTTCGGAATTTGCCACCGCACTTTCGCTTCGAGCTGCCAATCATTTTTTTATGAATCAGTCGCAGAACGGCCTACTTCACAACACAGATTGCTGTAAATTGAATAGCCAACCAAGAGTTTTTTGTTTCTTTGGCTGTGAATAAACGCATGCGATCATTCCACTTTGTGACATTATTGAGTTGGTTCGCGCTGTTTTCTGGTTCAGTGCTTGCCCAA
>Ga0105044_10005595_pt1 | contig 17261 bp, 14 predicted proteins | sample MAT01_FD_78092 | JGI IMG/M metagenome (GOLD analysis project Ga0105044, IMG submission 78092) | Freshwater microbial communities from Lake Fryxell liftoff mats and glacier meltwater in Antarctica - MAT-01 | ecosystem: Environmental > Aquatic > Freshwater > Ice > Liftoff microbial mat | place...
ATCCCGTCGGAGATCCCGTCGATCAACGGATCCGGTGGACCTCGACCTTGTCCGCCAGGCCCCGCAGTCGCTTTCGGGACCGCGTCACCGTGATCTCCGGTCGGGTGGCCGCCAGCTCGGTCGCCCCGTCGCCGGCGAACAGCACGTCTCCGGACTTCGCCCGTTCGACCAGGCGGGCCGCCAGGTTCACAGTGAGTCCGAACCAGTCGCCGTCACGGCCCAGCAACAATCCGCTCGCCACACCGGCCCGGGCCGCCCCGAGCGTGGGATCCCCGGCCACGTGGGCCACGAGATCCTCCGCCACGGCCACCGCCCCGACCAGATCCGGGGTGATGTACATGACTTCGTCACCGATGAACTTCACGACCCGTCCGCCCCGGGCCACCGCCGATTCGACCGCACGCTCCTCGAAACGGCTCACGGCCTCCGACATCACACTGATCCCGAAGTCTTCCGTGGTCTCGGTGGAGCGGACCACGTCCACGAAACCGACCCCGCCCGGCCGCTCCTGGCCCGGGTTGGCCCCCAGCCGCTCGTTGGCCTGGTCGAACAACAGGGTGGAGGTGACCGCCAGCACCTGCGGGATGATCCGGAACATCTCGAGCGCGTCGTAGGCGATCAAGGCGTATCGATCCGGCTGATGGACGCGGTCGATGTCGCCGCCTCCGTCGTCCAAGGCCCGGGCGAACACCGAGAGCGCCCCCTCGCCCACCTGTGCCATGGCCGAGCCGATGACTCGGGCGAACGCCAGGATCGGATCGGCGCCGAACACCGCAACCCCGGCGGCGAAGCCGCGGAACACGTCGATTTCCTCGGCCCGGCACACCGCCTCGTCCCCAGGGTCGGGGAGTCCCATCAACATCCGGGCGCGTCGGGCCAATTCCAGATCGATGCCCGCGGTCGCCGCCACCTCGGCCAGCGTCAACGGGGGTCGCCCACCCCAGAGGACGGTGGTCCGGATCAGCTCGATCAACTCCGATAGATCCCGGCCCTCGATCTGTTCGGGGGTCACGCCGGCCAGCATCAGCCTGGCCACCACCTGATTGCGGGCGTGATCGGGATTCATCGGGCCGTCACCGGACACGGCGGCGACCAGGTCCGGACTCGACATCGACGAACGGTAGCCCTGATGCCCGCGACCGGGCCCGGTTGCGACTCACGCTGCTCGGCTACAACTGACACGAGCGTCAGGTACGGTTCGGCCATGCCAGGGGGCGCACGGATCGGGATCGATGTCGGTGGGACGTTCACCGATCTCATCTACCTGGGGTCGGACGGCTCCATCGTGATGGACAAGACCCCGTCGACACTGGACGATCAGAGCCGCGGGGTCATGACCGGGCTGGGGCAGTTGGCCGACCGCGCCGGCGTCGATCTGGTGACCTTCTGCCGCGAGGTCGACCTGATCGTCCACGGAACCACAACCGCGGACAACACCATGATCGAGACCGACGGCGCCCAGGTCGGTCTCCTGGTCACCGAGGGCCATCGCGACGAGATCGAGATGCGCCGGGTCCACAAGGAGCAGATCTGGGATCCTGCCTACCCGGCGCCGTTCCCGATCGCCCGGCGCCGGCACCGCATCCCCATTGCGGAACGCATGGATCACAACGGCCAGGTGCTGCTGGACCTGGATATCGACGCAGTTCGCGCCGGTGTACGGCGACTGCGGGCCATGGGGTGCGACTCGCTGGCCATCATGTTCCTGTTCAGCTATGTCAATCCCGACCACGAGCGGGCGGCCGCAACGATCGTGGCCGAGGAATGGCCGGAGCTGGGCCACCTCTCACTGAGCCATCAGGTCATGGCCAAGGGACCGGAGTTCGAACGGGTCTCGACCACGCTGGTCAACGCCTACGTGGCGCCGAGGATCGCGCGTTACCTCGGGAACCTGACCGATCGCCTGGCCGACGCCGGATTCGGTGGGCAGGTGCTGGTCATGACCTCGACCGGCGGCGTGATGCCGCCGGCATCGGTGAGCCGACGGGCGGTCACGCTGTTGGGGTCCGGCCCGACGGGCGGCGTCATCGGATCGGCTCGGGCCGCGCTGGCCGCCGACACGCCGGACTTCGTGGCGGTGGACATGGGCGGCACCAGCTACGACATGTGCCTGGTCCGCGGTGGTGTGCCCGAGGTCAGTTCGGACTGGAACTGGCGCTACCGGTACTACATCGGGATGCCCATGGTGGACGTGCAGTGCATCGGTGCCGGCGGCGGCTCGATTGCCCGGGTCCGTGAGGGCGCCCTGCTGGTCGGACCGGAGTCGGCCGGGTCATCGCCCGGGCCGTGCTGCTACGGACAGGGAGGCGACCGTCCGACTGTCACCGACGCCGACGTGGTGTTGGGCTACCTGCCGACCGTGGGCTTCGCCGGGGGTCGCATGACCCTCGACGTCGAGGCCGCCCGGTCCGCCATTGCCACCCACGTGGCTGACCCGCTGGAGATCGACGTGGTCGACGCCGCGTGGGGGATCGAGCGGATCGTGAACGCCAACATGGCCAATGCGACCCGGCGGGTGCTGGCCTCCGTGGGAGCCGACGCCCGACAACTGGCCATGATCGCCTACGGGGGGAACGGGCCGGTCCACGCCTGGGCCATCGCCCGCGAGTTGGGGATGCGCCGGGTGCTGGTACCGAAGGCCGCTCCGGCCTTCTCGGCGCTGGGACTGTTGGTCTCGGACTACAAGGTCGACCTCACCCGCTCCTCGGTGGTTCCCCTCTCCAGCGCCGACCTCGGGACGCTGGCCGGGCTGGCCGACGAGTTGCGAGCCGAGGCCGACACCGAGCTGGCGCCCACCGGGCTGAGCGACGCCGAGATCGTGATCGACGTCTCGGTGCTGATGTCCTACGCCGGTCAGAACTTCGACTTGTCGGTTCCGGCACCGGTGGACCTGGCGGGCGCACAGCTGAGCGACCTGGCCGATCGCTTCCACGAGCAACACGAGGCAGAGCGGGGATTCGCCTTCCGGAACCAACCGCCGGTCATCCGCGGTGTCCGCCTGGTCGCACAGGGATTGACCGCCAAGCCCGAATCGCTGGCTGCGTTGGGGGATGTCACCGACGCGTCGCTGGCCCGGACCGGTCAACGACCGGTGTTCTTCGGTGACGGGTTCGTGGACACCACACTGATCGACGGCACCGTCCTGGGCGCCGGCGCCACGGTCGACGGTCCCGCACTCATCGGCGAGGCGTTCACCGTGGTGGTCGTGCCACCCGGCGCCACCGCCACCCTGGGCGCCCACGGCAGTTACGTCATCGACCTGTGACCGGTCCGACGAGTTCTCCCACGTCCGGGCCGATGCCGGGTTGGCTGACCCCGGAGGAACTCGAACAGCTGACCCGGTTACTCGACGCGTTGGTCCCCGATGACGGGGTGAACCCGGCGGCGGGAGCCGCTGGCGCCGCCGACTACGTAAATCGTCTCCTGGGCGCGTTCACCGCCGATCCACCCCGGATCTGGCCACGCGGCACCGCCCGCTCGGGAGACACCGACTGGCTGGAGCTCGGTACGGCCGAGACGTTGGCCTGGCGGATCCGGATCGAGGGAAGCCGCAGCATGCCGGAGCGCGAGTTCAACGGCGCGGTCCGCGGCTGGCAGGAGATCTACCGGGATGGGCTGACCGAGATCGGTGACCTGTCGGAGCGGACCGGCGCCCAGGTGCGAGCCATGCTCCAAGCCGACGACCGGCTCACCGAGCTGGCCGAGTTGGCCTTCGCCCACGCCTGTGAGTCCCTCTACGGCGACCCGATCTATGGTGGAAATCGCCACGAAGCGGGCTGGACCGCCATCGGCTTCGACGGCGACGTGGTCCCCACCGGTTGGAGCGACGACGAGGTGACCAACCCAGCGGGCCCGCCGTCATGACCACCCAGGACTGCGACGCCGTCATCGTCGGCTCGGGCCCCGGCGGCTCCTCGGTGGCGGACGTCCTCACGTCCCACGGCTGGTCGGTCATCGTGCTGGAGAAGGGCCGGAACCACCTGCTGTCCCTGGAACCTCCGTACGCAGGACTCGGTCACTTCTCGAACGATGAGATCAAGAGCATCGACCGGCACCTCCTCGGCCCCGATCCCATCACCGAGCCGCGGACCTATCGGCGCACGCCAGCCGACGGCGACCGGATTCTCACCGGCCACGTGAACTCGCTGCCCTCCACCGTCGGTGGCGGCGGCGTTCACGCAGACTCCAAGCTGCCACGGCTCCGCAACGAGGACTTCAACCTCCGCAGCTCCCTCGGTCCCCAGGACGACGCCGACATCGTGGACTGGCCGATCGACTACGCGGACCTCGAGCCCTACTACGCCGAATCCGAACGCCTGCTCGGCGTGGCCGGCGAAGTGACCAACCCGTTCGCCGAGTGGCGCTCGACTCCGTTCCCCATGCCCCCCGGACCCGACATGTTCGGAGCCGTGCTGTCCTCTGCCGCCGCCGAGCGTCGCGGCCTGCACCCCTACCGTGCACCGACCGGCGTCAACTCGATGACCTACGACGGTCGCCCCGCCTGTGTGAACTGCGGGTTCTGCGGGTTCCACGGATGCCCGATCGAGGCCAAGGGCGACCCGGTGGCCCTGCTCCGACGTTCGCTGCTCACCGGGCGATGCGAGATCCGACCCGAGAGCTATGTCACCGTCATCACCACCACACCGGATCGCCGGCGGGCCACCGGGGTGCGCTATCTGGACGCGTCGGGGGTCACCCACGAGATCCGAGCGCCCGTGGTGGTCCTGGCCGGCGGCGCCTTCGAGACCCCACGGCTCCTCCTGCTCAACGACCTCGCCAATTCCTCCGGCCTGGTCGGCGCCAACCTGACGTTCCACTTCCAGACGCTGACGGTGGGGTCGTTCCCGTTCCCGCTGTTCGGTGAACGCGGGCGGGCGGTCACCCACGCTCATGACGACTTCATCGTCATGGACGATGAAGCCCGCCGAGCCGCCCGCTCCGCTGGGCTGCCGTGGATCCGTGGTGGGTTGACCGAGCACGGTGCCGCTGCGGGACCGGTCATGGAGTCCAAGACCTACGGACCTGGCGATCATCACGGTCGGTCCATGCGGGACTCGGCCCTTCGCCGACGAATGTGGGTCTTCACCTTGCAGGCCGAGGATCTGGCCCAGCCCGCCAACCGGATCGACCTCGATCCGGCGATCAAGGATTGGGCCGGGCTGCCGGCCGGTCGGGTCACCTACTCGCCGCACCGTCACGAACTGGTGACCAGCGACCATTACGGACCGATCCTCGAGGGCGTCCTCACCGACGCCGGCGCCGAGTGGGTCTTCTCCACCACCTCTCCCCCGACCGGACCACTCGATGTCCATGCCCGCAATCCCATGGGCATCGCCCCGGCCAGCTACCACATCATGGGCACCGCTCGGATGGGCCAGGACCCGGCTACCTCGGTGACGGACCCGGCCGGCCGGTTCTGGGACGTCGAGGGGTTGGTGTGTGCGGACAGCTCCGTGTTCGCCACCGCCGCGGGCTACAACCCCACGCTGACCCTGGTGGCCCTGGCCCATCGGATGGCCAGCCAACTGGTGGGCGAGCCGCTCCCGGCCACGGTCCCTCGCCCCTGACTCCCCTTCCCTGACCCCCGGGCGCCGGGTTCACCCGGCGCCGAGTTCAGCCGCGCGGCAGGCCCAGAATTCGGTCGCCGATGATCGTCCGCTGGATCTCCGATGTGCCACCGGCAATGGACGCTGCTTGCGACCAGAGCCACTGGCGTTGCCAGCCGCCGTCACCGGGGTTGGCGGAGGCACCCGCCGACAACGGCGCAGCCGGTCCGATCACATCGAGGGCCGCGGCCGAGAGGTGCTGTGTCATGTCCGTCCAGGCCAGCTTGATCCAGCTGCTCTCGGGGCCGGGTTCCACTCCCCGAGCGAGGCGCGACAGGGTCCGCCAATTGTGGAGTCGCAGCAGCCGAAGCTCCACGAACGCGTCGACGAGTCGATCGGCAACCTCGGGTCGATCGAAGGAGGAGTTCTCGACGGCAAGCTGCATCAGTCGATCGAGGTACACCTCGTGGACGACCTGCTCCTTGAACGGGAAGTTCGTACCACGCTCGTGCGCCAACGTGGTGTTGGCCACGGCCCATCCCTGGTGGAGTTCGCCGATCAGTTGGTCCTCGGGCACGAAGACCTCGTCGAGGAACACCTCGTTGAACTCCCGCTCGCCGGTGATCTGGCGCAGCGGGCGTATCTCGATGCCCGGCGACGTCATGTCGACCACGACGTAGCTGATCCCCCGATGCTTGGAAGCCCCGGGATCGGTGCGGACCAGAGCGATCCCCCATCGCGCGAACTGGGCGTAGCTGGTCCACACCTTCTGGCCGGTCAACCGCCAGCCGCCGTCACACGGCTCCGCCCGAGTGGTCAGCCCGGCCAGGTCACTCCCCGCGTCGGGTTCGCTGAACAGCTGGCACCAGAGCTCTGACGCATCCAGGATGGACGGGATCCAGCGAGCGCGTTGCTCATCGGTGCCATGCGCCAACAGGGTGGGGCCGGCCAGGTTGATGCCCACCCGGTTCACCGGCTGCGGCGCGCCGCTGCGGGCATACTCCATGTTGAACAGGGCCACCTCGACCGCCGAGGCGTCCCGACCCCCGACGGCCGCAGGCCACGAGATCCCGACCCACCGCTCCTGGGCCAAACGGGCCTGCCATCTTCGGCCCCAGGCGATCTCCTCGGCCAGGTCGGCGAAAGTCGGCGGCGGTTCCAACTCCGCCAGTGCGACCGCCAGCCAGTGGCGGACCGTGTCGGCGAACTGCCGTTGCTCCTCGCTGAAGGCCAAGTCCACTAGATCAGCCCAGCCATCACATCAGCCCAGCCATCAGAGATCCCAGAACCGGGCGCGGCCGGCTTCGGTCATGTCCCTGAGCCGATCGGCCTCATCCGCCGCGGTGAACAACCGGTACGCCGGATCCGACCGCTCCCGAAACCAGATCTGGTCGTCGCCGACCCGATCGCCACGAACATGCTGGTGCTGCAAGGTTCTGGTCACGATCTTGTTGGTCCCCGTGCCGGGCAGTTCGGTCGCCACCCGGACGAACCTGGGTCGCCACTTCGGGCCGACGTCGGGCAGTGAGTCCACCCACGCCGCGAAGGCCGCTCCGTCGAACGACACCTCCGAGCGAAGTACCACCGCGGCCATGACCTGATCGCCGGCCTGGGTGTCCGGCACGCCGTACACCGCGGCGACCACCACGTCCGGGTGGACAGCCAACGCGTCGGCGATCGGGCCGGCCGGGAAGTTCTCGCCGTCGACCCGGATCCAGTCCGCGGTCCGGCCGGCGAAGAACAACGCCCGGTCGGCGTCGAGGTAGCCGAGGTCGCCGGACCAGTACCACCCGTCCCGAGTGGCGGCCGCAGTGGCTTCGACGTTGTTGTAGTAGCCCTCGAACGGGCCTGCGCCCGCGGTGTTGACGATCTCGCCCACGCACTGCGTCGCGTTCACCAGGGTGCCATCGCGGTCGAACTCCGCCGACGGGCATTCGGCACCGTGAGCATCGACGATCCGGATCCCCGGGCCGGCCACCCCCATGGCGCCGGGCCGGGTCGGCACGTCACGGTTCACGGCGATTGCCCCCTCGGTCGAACCGAACGCGTCGATGACCTCCACATCGAATCGACGCCGGAACGTGTCCAGGACCTGCGGCGATCCCTCGTTGCCGAAGGCGATGCGGACCGGGTTGTCGGCGTCGTCGGAGCGCTCCTCGGTGGCCACCAGGTAGCTGAGCGGTTTGCCGGTGTAGTTGAACCAGGTAGCGCCGTATCGGCGAACGTCCGGGAGCCATCCCGAGGCGCTGAACCGTCGTGCCAACGCCACCGACGCTCCCACCACGACGCTGGGCGCCCACCCCACCATGAGGGCATTCGAGTGGAACAGCGGCATGCAGACGTACCCGATGTCCGACGGGCCCAGGTCCATGAGCATCGACATCCGTTTGCCCGTGACCAGCAGCCGGCGTTGGGTGCAGATCACCGCCTTGGGCGCACCCGATGTCCCCGACGTGAAAATGAGCGCCCAGCGATCGTCGGCCTGCGGCTCATGGTGGAGCTCCCACGGGCCGTTGGATTCAGCGGCCGTCAGCGCGTCGTCGAGGTCCTCGCCCGGCCCGTCGTCCCAACGGTGAGTGACCAGCACCGGTCGGCTCCCGAGGTCGATCTCCGAGAGCGCACCGAGATGACGGGGTTCGGTCAGGATCACATCGCAGTCGGTGTGGGAGATGTCACGGAGGAGGTGGGTGCCGGTCCGGGTGTGGTTGAGCCCGACCAGCGTTGAACCGGACAGCGCCGCCCCGCCCAGAGCGAACAGGTACTCGGGGATGTTGTCGGCGAGGATCCCGACGTGCGTGGGACGGGATTCCTGGACCGACCCGACGGCCGAACCCTCGGAGCGGTGACTGAGGAACAGCTCAGCAAACCGTTCCGACTCGGCCAGCAGCTCGGCGTGGGTCCAGACGTGGTCACCGAAGCGGACGGCCGGGCGGTCGGCGACCACGGGATCGGTCCCGTTGCGTCGGAGTAGCACCGCGGCCGACGATGCCACCAGCGGCGCGGCGCCCGGAGCGGGGACACCCGAACCGGCGGTCCCGGATGTCGGGAAGGTCGATCCGGTCACGGCCGACACTGTACTGACGCCGATGTCAGGTTCGTCCGGCCAACGGACGCCGACAGCGGTAGCGTGCCGCCCCATGACCCCGGGGGCATCGACACCGGCCAGCGGTCTCACCCGAGGAGAACGGACCCGGGCCAGACTCATGGAGGCCGGCGAGCGGGTCTTCGCCGAGCGGGGGTACCACTCGGCGCGCGTCGACGACGTGGTTCGGTTGGCCAACACCTCACACGGCACGTTCTACACCTACTTCTCGTCCAAGGAGGCGCTGTTCGATGCGTTGGTCGACGAGGTCGCCGACCAGCTGGTGGCCCTCGTCGAGGAGTTACCGGTGGTGAGCAACTCGAACGCCGGCCACGTGGCATTGCGCCACTGGCTGGGGCGGTTCGTAGCGCTCTATCGACAGTCCGGAGCGATCGTCCAGACGTGGACCGAGGCGGAGCTGTCCGGAAGATCGGTCGGCCGACGAGGTGAGCACGTGCTGGGCGGGTTGGCCGCTGCGCTCACCGAGCGGGTCCGTATCCCCAAACGATCAGGTCTGGACCCGACGGTGGCGGGCCTGGCCCTCACCGCCATGGTGGAACGACTCTGCTACTTCGTCGAGACACGCCAGGTCGTCGCTTCTGACGACGAGGTGTGCGAGGTGTTGACCGATGTGATGATCGCCGCGTGTTTCGGGTGATCTGCTCCCCCGACTGACGCCGGTGTCAGGTATGGTCGGGCCATGACCGACGGGTCATGCGAGGGACCAAACCGGGGGGTGCAGGTCATGCGCTACAACAACATCATCGAAGCGACCAGCGGCACAGCATCGACAGGCCGCGACGCATCGACAGGCGGCGCCGCGGCGGCCGACATGCCGAGCGGCCGCAGGCGTCGAAACCGCCGACTCCTGATCGGCGCAGTGACCATGGCCCTGTTGGCCGCCGCGTGCGGGAATTCCGAGGAGTCCAGTACCACTCCCAAGGAGCCGACCAAGGACTCCACGCCGGAGGACACGGGCCTCAGCAACGAGAACGTGCCAGTGGATGCTCCGGGCGTGAGCGACACCGAGATCCGAGTCGGCGGCGTCGCTTCGGTCACCAACAGGTTGGGCGGGAAGTACGGCGAGGCGTTCGACGGCGCGCAGGCCTACTTCGACATGGTCAACGAGGCCGGGGGAATCTACGGCCGCACCATCAGTCTGGTGGCCAAGCGAGATGACCAGCTGGTCAACAACAAGTCCGAGGTCGAAGGGTTGCTCGGCTCGGACGACGTGTTCGCCGTGGTGCCGGTTGCCACGCTGTTGTTCACCGGCGCCGACCTGCTGGTCGAGCAGAACGTGCCCACCTTCGGGTGGGCCATCAACCCGGAGTGGGGCGGCGACGCCGAGAATCCGCGGAGCAATCTGTTCGGGCAGTCGGGCTCATTCCTGTGCTTCGGTTGTGCCAGCGCCTTCCTCCCCTGGCTGGCCAAGGAGACCGGTTCCAAGAAGATCGGCGTGCTCGCCTACGCGGTGCCCCAGTCATCGCAGTGCGCCGACGGGATCGAGGCGAGCTTCGATCAGTTCGGCGCAGCTGCCGACGGTGCCGAGGTGGCATTCGCCGACAAGTCGTTGGCCTACGGCGAGGCGAACCTCTCAGTACAGGTCAAGGCCATGAAGGACGCCGGCGTGGATCTGGTGACCACCTGCATGGACACCAACGGCGTGACCACCCTGGCCAAGGAGATGAAGAAGCAGCAGTTGGACGCCAAGCAGTACCTCCCCAACGGGTACGACCAGGAGTTCCTGGACGAGTTCGGCGACCTGTTCGAAGGCAGTTTCGTGCGGACCGACTTCACTCAGTGGCAACTCCCCGAGCAGGACCAGCCCGAAGGCCTCCGCCAGTACCTTGCGGCCATGTCCAAGGCCGGCAAGGAGCCGGCCGAGAACAGCCTTGCGGCATGGATGAACGCTGACCTGTTCGTCGAGGGACTGAAGGCCGCCGGCCCGCAGTTCAGCCGGCAGAAGTTGATCGATGCCATCAACGTGATGACCAGCTACAAGGCGAACGGTCTCCTGCACGGCGTCGACTGGACGGTGGCCCACGATCGCCAGGGCGACCCCAACCTGTCATGTCAGTTCATGTCAGTCATTCGGGACTCACAGTTCGCGCCCGAGTACTCCAAGCCCGGCAAGCCATTCCTCTGCGTGGATTCGACTGACCCGACCACCTTCGCCATCCGCAACGAAGCCTGAGTCCTGCCCGTGGTCGGTGACCTGCTCGAGAATGCCGTCCGAGGGCTCCCGATCGGTTGTGTGTTCGCCCTCCTCGCGGTGGGGATGGTCCTCAACTACAAGACATCCGGGGTGTTCAATCTGGCGTTCAGCGCTCAGGCGTACGTCTCGGCCGCCGTGTTCTACCTGCTGCGCAAGGACTGGGAGTGGTCACTCCTGCCGGCGGCGTTCGTGGCCATCGCCATCACGGGTCCACTGTTGGGCTTCATCCTGGACCGTGGGCTCTACCGACATCTCCGCACCGCCACCCCCCTGGCCAAGCTGATCACCTCGCTCGGGCTCCTGATCGCCATTCCCGAAATCGCCAAGCTGGCCCTCGGCTTCGGCAACGCACCCCAGAAGAACCCGCCAGTGCTGTGGACGGTCAAACGCTCTGACCAGTTCCTGTGGCCCGAGGGGTCACGATTCGTCCTCGATGCCGGCGAGATCACCACGATCGTGTCGACCGCGCTGGTGTGCCTCGGGTTGTACGTGCTGTTCCGTAGGTCCTCGATCGGACTCCAGATGCGAGCTGTGGTCGAGAGCCCGCGCCTGGTGCAACTCCAGGGCATCAACGCCGAACGAGTGTCCCTGGCCGGTTGGATGTTGTCCAGCTTCATCGCCGGGTTGGCCGGTGTCCTGCTGGCCCCACTGTTCGCCCAACTCCTGGATTCCGACTTCTTCACGCTCCTGGTCGCTGCGTTGGCAGCCACGGTTTTCGGCAACTTGACCAACCTGCCGAAGACCTTCATCGGCGGCATCAGCCTGGGCGTCCTGCAGGCTGAGATGGTCGGATTCCTCCCCACGGACTCCAGCCTCACGGCCGCGGTGAGGCCATCGCTGCCCTTCATCGTGCTCCTGGGGCTGATCATCGGCCGCCTCGTGGTCGCCCGTGTCCGCGGCACCGACGCCTCATTCGAGTCCGAGGTGTCAGATCCCCTCGGTGGGGTGGATCCGCCACCGCCGGTCCCGGTCGCGATGCTGAGACCTGCGTGGATGACACTCGGAACCCGGATCTTCGGATTGGTGGTCATCCTCATCGGCCTGTACCTGTGCCACCAGGTGCTGGACCCCTATTGGCTCGGTCTGGTGGTGGGCGGCGCCTGCCTCGGCGTGATCTTGTTGTCCATGGTCATGATGACCGGCATCGGCGGAACAGTGAGCCTGGCCCAGGCCACGTTCGCGGCGGTCGGAGCGTTCGCCACCGCGCAACTGGTCGATCGGACCGGCATGTCGGTGCTGGCTGCGATGGTCATCGGTGGACTCATCGCCGCGGCGGTCGGTGGCCTCGTCGCCCTTCCGGTGATCCAGCTCCCGCCGGTGTACGCCGCGCTGGCCACGCTGGCGTTCGCCTTGTTCTTCGAAAAGACCATCCGGCCCGTCGAGGCGATCAGCGGCGGAAACGTTCCGATCCGAGTCCCCAGACCCACCATCGGCGGCATCGATTTCACCGACAATTTCACCTTCCTGCTGTTGGTCATGGTGCTCGCCGGCATCTTGTCCGTCGCCGTCATCCTGGTCAGACGGGGAACGACCGGGCGGTTCCTCGACGCCCTGCGCGGCTCCCCGGCCGCCGCAACCTCGATCGGGATCAGCCCGGGTCGTTCACGGCTGGTGGCCTTCGTCCTGGCGTCGTTCATCGCCGGCTTCGGCGGCGGCCTGCTCGCCTCGTTCAACGGTCAGGCCAACTATGAGTCCAGCTTCGTGTTCCTGTTCGGTCTGGTCTGGCTGACCATGGTGGTGACTGCCGGCTCCCGTTCGGTCCAGGCCGCTCTGGTCTCCGGGATCACGTTCTTCCTCTTTCCAGCACTGTTGAAGGCCCTGTTCACGTGGCCCGGCAACTACCTGAGCACCAACCAGAGCACCTCGGGCCTGGCCCGGACACTGCTGGAGATCCCGGATCCGACCTGGGCGCAGAGCGTGGCTTTCATCCTCTTCGGGATCGGCTCGTTCACCTACGCCAAGCATCCCGAGGGGATCATCGAGTTCCAGACCACGGCTTCGTTGAACGGAACACTTCGACGCATCGAGCGGCGGAAGGCCCGGCGAACGGGATCCGACCCGGATATCGGGACCGATGCCACGGCCATCGGTCTCGACGACCGGAGCGCCGCATGAGTGCGGCCTCCTACGGTGTAACCGGAACCGGCCAGCCGGTACTGGTCGCTACGGACATCACCAAGCGGTTCAGCGGGATCAACGCGCTGACCGACGTGAGCATCGAGGTCGGCTCCGGCGAGTTGGTCGCCTTGATCGGGCCCAATGGGGCAGGCAAGACCACGTTCTTCAACTGTCTTCTCGGGGTTCTGAGGTCAGACCGGGGCGAGGTCCACTTCTGTGGCCGCCAGATCGACGGGATGACCTCTCATGCCCGAGCGCGGCTCGGCATGGCCCGGACGTTCCAACGCCTGGAACTGTTCGGGGGAATGTCGGTTCGCGAGCACCTCTGGGTAGCCGCCCGGTCGCGGTCCAGTCGCGGTTCGCTGGTCCAGGATCTCATTGGCCGGTCCCAGCCGACTGCGGACGAGAACGAGCGGGTCGACGCCACCCTCGAGTTGCTCGGGCTCACAGCCATTGCCGACAAACCGGCGGAGTCCTTGAGCCTCGGACGCGGTCGGGTGGTGGAGTTGGGGCGGGCGCTGATGTGCGAGCCCACCCTGTTGTTCCTGGACGAGCCGTCCTCGGGCCTGGACACCTCGGAGACCAATGACATGGGAGAGGTGCTCCTCACGGTCCAGGCCGAACGGCGCACGTCGATCCTGCTGGTCGAGCACGACGTTCCCATGGTGCGTCGCCTGGCCGAGCGGACCTACGTCCTCGACTGCGGCATGACCATCGCCGAGGGTCCGACCGCCGAGGTCCTGGATTCGGACCTCGTGCGCGCCGCCTACATCGGGACGCCGGTCATATGACGGCCGATCCGCACCACAGCCCCGGTTCCACCGTTCGGCCGGCGGTGGAACCGGTCCTGGAGTTTCGCGGGGTCAACGCCGGTTATCAGTTGTTCCGGGCGCTTTTCGACGTCTCGTTCTCGGTCCAGCCGGGAACGGCGACTGCGTTGATCGGACCGAACGGGGCCGGCAAGACCACCGTGGCGCGGGTGGGGTCGGGGCTGGTGGCACCCACGTCCGGGGCAGTCTTCATCGGCGGACAGGACATGACCGGGCGCCGCGCACACCATTTCGCCGCTGCGGGAATCGCCCACGCTCCGGAGGGTCGTTCGGTCTTCTCCACCCTCACCGTCGAGGAGAACCTGGTGCTGTCGTTTCGACAGCGATTCGGCAGAACAGGAGTCAGGGACGCGCTGGAGCGGGCCGTCGAATTGTTCCCCCGTCTGGGCGAGCGTCGCCAGCAGAACGCCGGTTCCCTGTCCGGCGGCGAACAGCGGATGTTGACCCTGGCCCGGGTATTGGTCATGGAGCCGAAACTGCTGATCGCCGATGAGCTCAGCCTCGGTCTGGCGCCGATCGTCACGAACGAGGTGTATCTGGTGCTGCAGCGGATCCTGGCCGCAGGCACGGCGCTCCTCGTGGTCGAACAACACGTCGAGCATGCGCTGGCCATTGCGTCCCAGGTGATCTCCATGGAGCGGGGCAGTGTTGCGTTCTGCGGACGTCCCGATGAGTTGGACACGTCCGGCTCGTTCCTGGTGTCCGATGCCTGAGTCCGAATCCACCCGACCCGTGGACCCGTCCGCCCCGTCCGACCAGCAGGGGCCGACGCAACCCGCAGCGCTCTACGTGTCCCGGGGTGTGGTCGAGGTGGCCGAGCGACCGGTCCCGGTGGCCGACGCCGGTCGAGTCGTGGTCGAGGTCAGCCATTGCGGCATCTGCGGAACGGACCTCCACCTGGTCCTCGAAGGATGGGGCCGACCCGGCACAGTCGGTGGACACGAATCGAGCGGGACCGTCGTCGAGGTGGGCGAAGGAGTCCGGGACTGGGCCATCGGCGACCGGGTGGTTGCCGGGCCGAACCCGTCGTGTGGCACCTGCGAACGATGCGAAGCGCGGGAGCCGACGCAGTGCGAGCGACGCGACGAGATGTTCAGTCGCGGCTACGACGGCGCCTTCACCGGTCGGGTCAGCCTCGATGCCCGGTCCGTGGTGCGCGTGCCGGATGCGCTGGACCTCCGCGCCGCCGCTCTGGCCGAACCGCTGGCCATCGCTCTGCACGCCATCACCCGCTCACACATGGTGGTCGGCCAGAGCGCCACCGTCTTCGGCGCCGGGCCCATCGGCGCCCTGATCATCGCTTCGCTCGTGGCAGCAGGGCACGGTCCGATCACGGTGATCGAACCCGGGGCCAACCGACAGGCCCTGGCCCACCGGCTGGGAGCGGCGACCGTACGACACCCCGACGAGGTGCAGACCTTCGACATCTCGGAGCCGGATCGGATCGCCGAACATGCCACCCATGTGGTCTTCGAGTGCAGCGGCCGGCGGTCCGCCATGGAGGCCGGGCTGGGGCTGCTCCGACGCGGGGGCACGCTGATGCTGGTGGGGACCGGCATCGACCCGCCACGGTTCGACCCGAACCGCATCCTGTTGAACGAGGTCACCGTCACCGGTGCCTTCCAGTACGACGATGGCGGGTTCGAGGCTGCGCTCGAGCTGTTGGCCTCCGGCCGATTGCCTCTGGAGGAGTTGATCGACCCGATCGACGAGCCGCTCGACCGACTGGTGGGCGCCATGGAGGAGATCGTGGCCGGCGACCGTGCGGGCAAGGTGCTGGTGGTCCCGAAAGCCTCCGGTCAGCGTCAGGGAGGCACCGTATGAGTCATCCGCTCTACCCCGGCGGGATCCCTCGCTTCAACCACATCGCGCTGTCACTCACGCCCGACCAACTCGACGAAAACGGGCGAGCCGAGATCATCTCGTTTCACTCCGACGTGTTCGGCTTCGAGGAGATCCCACAGATGACGCTGGACCGGCGGCGGCTGGTCCTGTCGTGTTGCCACCACGAGCAGTTCATCTTCCTCGTGTCCGAGGAGACGCCCATGGTTGCGCCTCGCTTGGATCACGTCGGACTGTCAGTGCCGCGCCTCGGCGATCTGCTCGTCGCCCACGACCGGGCCGCTTCCTGGGCCATGAACGATGACCGGGTCGATCTCATCGCGCCGAGCGTCGATGCTCACGAAGTGGTCAGGATCCACTCGTTCTACGTGCGGTTCCTGCTGCCGGTCATGATCGAGATCCAACATTGGGAGTTCACGTGACGCGTTCGGCACATCCCATCCGACACGGGACCTTCGTCCCGCAGGGATGGAAGCTCGAATACACCGGCTGGAGCGCCGCCGACGCGTGGTCGCGCACCAAGGAACTGGCCGTCACGGCCGAGTCCCTCGGCTACGACCACATCTGGGTCTACGACCACGTCGAGACCGTGCCGCGGCGCGAGGCAACCCACTGCTTCGAAGCGTTCACCACGCTCTCGGCGTTGGCCCAGCACACCTCGCGGATTCAGCTGGGCCAGATGGTCACGTGCCTCGGCTACCGCAACGTGGGACTGCTGGCCAAAGAAGCGGCGTGCCTCGACGTGTTCTCCGACGGGCGGCTGATCCTGGGAATCGGCGCCGGATGGTACGAGCGGGAGTACGAGGCGTACGGCTACACCTACCCACCGGCACGAGATCGCTTACGCCTGCTTCGTGAGGCCTGCGAAGTCATCCCCCGGCTGTGGACCGAGGAGACGGTGACCTACCAGGGTGAGCACGTGTCGTTCGATGGGGCGTTCTGCGACCCGAAGCCGCTCCCGCGTCCCGGGGGTGCACTGCCCCCACTGTGGATCGGTGGCGGCGGTGAGCAGGTGACGTTGCGTATCGAGGCCCGCCACGCCGATGCCACGAACTGGCAGGTGGGACTCGAGGGATTCGTCCGCAAGTCCGGGCTGCTGGCGCGGTACTGCGAAGACATCGGCCGCGATCCGGACTCGATCGTGCGGACCCATGGCCCCGACTGTCGGATCTTCGACACCGAGGCCGACCTGAAGGCGTGGCTGGACACTCCGGCCGGCGGAAGCCTGTGGGGTCGGGGCGATCCCGAGGAGTACGTGCGGGACTATTTTTTTTTTAATGTTGCGCCGGCCACCGAGAAGGCCCAGGGATTCGTCGACGCCGGCTGCTCGGAGTTCATCCTCTGGTTCCGCGACGCCCCGTCGGATGAGTCCATGACCGCATGGATCGAAGCAGTGGCCCCCGGGCTGGCCTGACATCGGCCGTTCTGGGGCGGTTCTGTCGCGTTCAGCGCGACGGAACCGCCCCAGAAGTGCACGGGAGGCGCCTCTCGGCCGGAGTAGGAGACCAGGAAATCAATCCCGGCCGAGGATCAGCGTCCCGTTCGAGCAGAACCAGCCGCCCGTGCCGCTGACGCAGGCCAGTCGGGCATCGGGCACTTGGCGTTCCGGCGCACCGGCCGTCGCGTAG
>Ga0105044_10005597_pt1 | contig 17258 bp, 13 predicted proteins | sample MAT01_FD_78092 | JGI IMG/M metagenome (GOLD analysis project Ga0105044, IMG submission 78092) | Freshwater microbial communities from Lake Fryxell liftoff mats and glacier meltwater in Antarctica - MAT-01 | ecosystem: Environmental > Aquatic > Freshwater > Ice > Liftoff microbial mat | place...
ATTTCAACGGAGAGCCAAGCCCCCACCACACCGGCGATCATCAGGCTGGTTTGGGTGGTGCCCAATAAGCGCTTCAACACGGTATAGGCAAGATAGCCCGTGAGCACGGTCAGCACACCCATGTTCATAATATTCCAGCCCATTGCCAATAGGCCACCATCCTGAAAGAGCAGCGCTTGCACACCAATCACCGCAGTCATGACCAACACGCCTGCCCACGGCCCCAGTACAATCGCCGCCAAAGCACCGCCCAACAAATGACCACTAGTACCGCCCGCCACAGGAAAGTTGATGGCTTGCGCGGCAAAAATAAAGGCAGCCAACACACCCAACAACGGGACTTGCCGCTCGCCCAGTTGATCGCGGGTACGGCGCAAGGCATAGGCAACAATGAACAGGGTGAGCACCCAGCCAGCAATCGCCACGGGCGCGCTGAGAAAGCCATCTGGAATGTGCAATGCTTGTGGCGCGGACAATCCGGTTAAGAACAGATGGTGGATCATAGCTTCTCCTACATGGTGGATAATTAGGTGTTGTGAGCGTATGCGCGTAGTGGAACATTATTGCAATTTTCTGCAATAAGTCAATGGACAAACAGATATCTTATATCATGTTGGCACGCGCAATGCCGTAGGGGAAGTTCCAAGGGGATACCCGATTGGCGTAACGAGTTTCGCTCTGTGGGAATTGAAAAACGAAACTCGTTACGCCAATCGTGCGTACGCTGCTGCTTACCAGTCGATCGCTGCCCCGTCATCCGGGTGATAGCTCTCGTGATTTTTCCAGTCGTGGCCAATCTTGTCGGCCATGGCTTCTTCGTCTAGCTCAATGCCCAAACCGGGACCGGTGGGCAGTTCTAGATAGCCATCTTTGAAGACAAAGGGATTCTTCAGGTAGCCTGCGCCAAAGGTGGTGTGCTCTTGCGCCAGGAAGTTGGGAATCGACGCATCGACATGCAAGCCTGCTGCCAGCGAGATTGGTCCCAGTGGACAGTGGGGTGCAATCGCCACATAATAGGCTTCGGCCATCCCCGCGATCAAGCGCGCTTCGAAGATGCCGCCACAGTGGGAAATATCGGGCTGGAGGATCGATGCGGCGCGTTTTTCCAACAGCTCGCGGAAGCCCCATTTGGTGAAGACGCGTTCGCCTGTCGCAATTGGAATGTGGGTTTTGCGTGCTAGATCAGCCAGCACATCGACATTTTGACATTGGACAGGCTCTTCGATAAAGAGCGGCTGGTGCGGTTCCAACGCTTTGATCAACAGCCCCGCAGTTTGCGGACTCACTGCGCCATGAAAGTCGATGGCAATGTCAATTTCTTTGCCCACAGCCTCGCGAATGGCGGCAAAACGTTCGACAACACGCTCGACAAAGCCTGGCGTCTCAATAATGCGCGCCGGTCGCCCACCGGATGGGCCAGTCTTGAGCGCCAAAAAGCCCAATGCCACCGCATCTTTGGCCTTTTGGATCACTTCTTCGGTGGTGCCGCCGCCAATGCCCTTGTAGACCTTGATGCGATCGCGCAGGGGGCCGCCCAACATCTGATAGACGGGGATTCCTGCGGCCTTGCCTGCCAGATCCCACAAGGCGTGATCAATGCCAGAGAGCGCGCTGGTCAAAATTGGGCCACCGCGATAGAAGGCATGTTTGTAGATCGCCTGCCAGTGATGGACGACACGGGTGGGATCTTTGCCGATCAGGTAGGGCTCTACTTCGGCTACGGCTTGGGCTACCGTTAGGGCACGGCCTTCCAAAATGGGTTCGCCGAGACCAACCAAGCCTTCATCGGTGTGAATTTTGAGAAAGAGCCAGCGTGGTTTGACCAGAAATGTCTCTAGTTTGGTAATTTTCATGGTTCATCCTTTGCTTGTTGTTGTGGGGAGAACTGGATATACGTTATACCTCGTTGCTTGTTGCCGTCTCTTCATTCTCTTTGATCGAGCGCAAATGCGGAAAGAGAATGACCTCGCGGATCGTATCTTTGCCGGTGAGGAGCATCATCAAGCGATCTACCCCAATGCCAAAGCCACCCGTGGGCGGCATACCATAGGCGAGCGTTTCAATATAATCTTCATCGACTGGGTGGGATTCGTCGGCCCCTAGGCGCGCGCGATAGGCTTCATCGATAAAGCGCTGTAACTGATCTTGGGGATCGTTGATCTCGCTAAAGGCGTTGCATAACTCCATGCCCGCCATAAAGCCCTCAAAGCGCTCGACCTGGCGCGGGTCATCGGGCGAACCCTTGGCTAATGGACTGACATCGCGCGGGTAGTCGATCAGAAAGGTCGGCTGGATCAGGTGGGGCTCCACAAAGCGCGAGAGCAGATTGTCGACCAACTTGCCCCAGCCATTGCGCGGGTCGGCTTCCATGCCCATGCGCCGCATCTCCTGGGCCAGCGATTCGGCATCGGGGAAGGCTTCATAGTCAATATCCGACGCGTCCAAGATCGCATCGCGCAGGCGAATCCGCCGCCAGGGTGGTGTCAGATCAACCGTGTGTTCTTGCCATTGGATCGTCAAGGTGCCCAACACTTTTTGCGCGACATAGGCCACCATCTCTTCGGTGCGGCGCATGACGTCGGCATAGTCGGCATAGGCTTCATAGAATTCGAGCTGGGTGAACTCGGGGTTGTGCTTGAAGCTGACACCTTCGTTGCGGAAATCGCGCCCAATTTCATAGACGCGATCAAAGCCGCCCACAATCAGCCGCTTGAGATAAAGCTCAAAGCTAATGCGCAGGTAGAGATCCTGGTGTAATTGGTTGTGGTGGGTGACAAAGGGTTTGGCCGCAGCTCCGCCATAAATCGGCTGTAGGATCGGCGTCTCTACTTCGAGAAAATCTTCGTTGTCGAGATATTCGCGTAGGGCACGCACAATCGCTGCTCGGGTACGAAACAGTTCGCGCACCTCTGGGTTGGCGATCAGATCGACATGGCGACGGCGATAGCGCGTCTCGCGATCGCGCAAGCCATGCCACTTGTCGGGCATGGTTTTTAAGGTTTTGCTCAAAAATTGTACAGCTTTGGCCTCGACGCTCAATTCACCGGTTTTGGTGACCGTCAATAGGCCGGTGACGCCGATAAAGTCACCTAGATCAATTGCCTTTTTCCAGATATCGTTGTACCAGTTCTCTGGTAAATCGTCGCGCCGCAAGACAATTTGAATTTGGCCACTGCCATCTTCCAGATCGGCAAAGCTCATCTTGCCCATGATCCGAATGCGCTTCAACCGGCCGGTAACCGTCACCTGTGTTGCGGTTGCGTCTGCTGTATAGAGCGCACGCGCTGCGGCAATCGTATGCGTTCGTTCTACACGCGCTGGATAGGGCTCGATACCCGCGTCGATCAGCGTCTGCAAATTCTGCAAACGCGCCTGCTCTTGGTCAGTCAAATGGGCAGGATCAAAGAGGTGATGCGACGAATCACTCACAGGTTACTTCCTTCCTTTTCGTCATATCTGGAAAACGGCTGGCGAATTCTATTTTGCAATCGTCTTTGCAATCGTCTTTGCAATTGTCGTACCAAGTATAAACCATCCTCGGATAGGTGCCGAATCGGAAACCAGCCACAAAGTTGCATACGCGATTTTGTATTCATATCGCTGGTCACAGAAATTCTATCCGATAGAATCGTAAAATAATCGTAAATAGATCCGTAAGTTGTACTGGCCATTTTTACCAAAAAATAGATACTTTTATGTACTTGAAAATTGTTGGTTTGTAAATTACAATATACTTAATTAAATTACACCGTTTGGGAAATTTTACAATATCAGCAGTGCCAGAGGTTATCGGATGATCCTTGGTTGGCGTTGTGCGTTTGGAGAACCGCTTGACAGTGCAGCTTCGATTCTTTCCTCACTTCACGAAAGGTATCAAACAACTGCTTTCAAGGACGAAGCAGGAATACGACACAGCACGAACAGGTCACCCCACCTACAGAACATGGTTGGTGGCTTTGCTTTGTTGTGGGCTCTTTACGCTAGATAGCTTTCTCCCCTTGCCATTGGGGTTCACTTGGCTGCTACGGATTGTGGCCTTTGCCAGTTTTGGTATGCTACTCATCCTGCTAGGTCAACAGACAACTGCTCATCGGCAACCGCTACGCAGCCGTAATGTAGGACTTGCGCTCCGCGAATCTGAGCTACATGGCATGCTCAACAATTTGCCAGTCCCGGCTATGGTGTCGCGCCAAACACAACTCTTGTGGGTGAATGAGGCGGGCCTTCAACTGGCTGGCTGGCAAACCCTGGATGACGCACTGGGCCACACCGTGACAGACTGGTTACCACGCGTCGAGCAGCGGCATGACGTTGCGCAACACCTGGCCACAGTTGAACAAGGAACACAATCAGCGTCAGTTGAGTTATCCTATGATGCGAATGCTGATCCTGTGCAGCTTGCACTTCGATCAACATTGATGGCGTTGAATGGGGCACCTGCCGTTCTGACCCTGCTCTTGGCGCAGCGCGCACCTGTGCCGGCTGTGCCGCAAGTGCATACCAAGCAGCCGGTGATTGAGTATGTCAACAAGAGGCTAGCCGATGCGACCCATGCTTTTGCGATACACGACGAATATGCTTTCCTGTTCAATCATTATAAGCTGCAAGCAACCTATTGCCCAGCAAAAGGGGCACACCTGATTGAGCAAAAGGTAAATCAGAGTGCAGAATATTTTCGCATATTAGTGGAACAAAGCCCCGTCATTACCTATCGCTGTGAATGGGATAATGGTCCGAAATTGGTTTATATTACGCCCAATGTGCAGCAGATTCTGGGCTATACCGCGCATGAGATGCTCCATCCGTCCACTTTCGGTGCCGCCCAATGTCATCCCGATGATGTCGCATCACTCTTGCACACAATCGAGACATCTGTGAAAACGGGTGTTGGCCAAATGGAACACCGGATGCGCCACAAAGATGGCACCTATCGTTGGCTCTTGAGTCAATGGCGTTTCTTGCCCGACAGCACCGAATATGTGGGGCACATTCTTGACATTACCGAGCGTAAAAGTATTGAACAGGATCTGGCCGATTCGCGGATTCAACTGCGTAAGTTGGCAACCCGGTTGAATACAGTGCATGAAGAAGAGCGCGCACGCATGGCACGCGAAGTGCACGATGTCTTGGGACAGAATCTGACGGTGCTTAAATTTGGGCTGGAACATATTGCAACTGACCTAACCGCGGTAGATAGTGTACTTAACACAAAGGTGGACAAACTGATTTCGGTAGTGGATCAGACGGTTGAACATGTGCAACGCTTGAGCTCGCAACTGCGTCCCTGTGTGTTAGATGAACTAGGCTTAACGCCCGCCATTGAGTGGCTAGTTTGCGAATTTACCTGGCAAGCAGAATTTACGGTTGAATTAGATTTGCCCGATCCGTTGCCCCAGATAGAGGATAATCTCGCGATTGTGCTGTATCGTGTTGTGCAAGAAGCCTTGACCAATATTGTGCGCCATGCAAAGGCTACCCAGGTCAAGGTTGCGCTGCAAATTACAGATGAAAAAGCGATACTTTTGATCCAGGATGATGGGTGTGGCTTTGATGCCACCCAGAAGCGCACAAAAAAATCGATGGGCTTGATCGGGATGCAAGAACGAATTGCGCCATGGGACGGTACCCTACACATTGACAGCACAATTGGGCAAGGCACAACCATTTATATCGAGGCTTTGTTATCACCGCCCTAATAAACCTAGTAGAATTGCACTTGAGCTTTTGCTCAATTCGATCTTCTCCCTGGTAACTGATGACAAGGGCTCTTGGCTATTGCCTTTGTCGTTGGTAAAGAGACTATACGCCATATTGCCCCGTTTGCAAACGGTGGAAAATTTAGGAAGAGAGCGTCACCCATGATCCGAATTTTGCTTGTGGATGATCACGATTTGGTACGTGAGGGCTTAATCCAGATTATCAAAATGACAACCGATGTTGCCGTTACTGCCGAAGCTGCCGATGGGCAAAGCGCCATGGCGTGGCTGCGCAAACAGCAATTCGATATCGTATTGCTGGATCTAGCCTTGCCCGACCAAAGCGGGCTGCATTGGTTGAAAGTGATCAAAGATGAGCAATCGACCATGCCGGTGCTGATCTTAACCATGTACGGGGAACAGCAATATGCGGTCCGTTGTATGCGGGCCGGGGCTGCCGGGTATCTGACAAAACGCCATGCCAGCTCCGAATTATTGACGGCGATTCGGCGCGTTGCCAGTGGTCAAAAATATATTACGTCTACGGTCGGGGCCGAACTCGCAACCGTATTAGAACGCCATGCCAGCACATCGGTGGCGTTGGATATTCTGTCGGATCGCGAATTGGAAGTCTTGATCCTGTTGACAGACGGTCATTCGGTTAGTGATATTGCCGAGCATTTGATGTTGAGCATCAAAACGGTCAGTACCTATCGCACACGGTTGTTGCAGAAGCTACACATGACCAGCAATGCCGAACTGATTCGGTATGCGCTTATTGAAGGCATCACGACCCAACTACCTGTGAAGATAGCATGAATCTGTAGCTCCTATAGGGGCAGGTCATTTTTTTACACACCTTCCAGGGTAGGGTCCAATCTCTCCGTCGCGCAAAAGTACCTCTATGGCCCTTTCCGGCCATCAAGACTATTCTACCATTTAGCCGAGCCACTCAGGGCGCGCAGTTGCATGAAGGGAAAACTTTCCTTTGTGTAGCTGCGTGCCCTGCGTGGCTCGCCCTATTGCTGCGCTTGCTATTCACAAGGATATCCTTTTTTTGCTTTTCCTTCTCTGTCTCTGCTTGCTCTTCTGTTTCCTGTCATACAAGGCTTGGCAATTTCTGCGTGCTTTGTCGGATGAATGCTGATGAGAAAGTTGTGTATTTCTTACACAATGATCAGAGTTAATGCCCGCAAATTCTTAGAGGCATACAACGCGGGCCTCCTTGCCAACTTGTTGCACATACGCGTATCAATCTTGTGATTGGCAGAAAAATATGCGGCCCAGTAAGCAAAGATCTTTGCATAGAGCAAGCTTGCTGCGCTCACGATTGGTATCAACTTGCCACTGCTGTCCGCAGAATCCAGGTTTGTCCGTTTTTCGCTTACTCACACTTCGGATTTTGTCTTACGCAAAAATTGAATCATTTGCTAGTTTACATTTCGTTAAAGTTCGTGTAGGCTGTGACAACTTGGATTGTCACCTGCGCAAGATGCACCATCTCGACCGTTGGGCAGAGACTAGCCATGTAAGCTGATAAGCAGTGCATTCTAGCGTCATTTCAAAATTGGGAAGTGGCGCGTTTCAGCATTGTACGCGCACCATTGCTTGGTGAAAGGTGGTTGCTGGTCGATCCGGAATGCGTCTTGCTTTGACCTTCCTGCCGGCTCATGCCTATCGCCCATGCCAGCAGTCACTTTATATGGTTTATATGGTTTGTCGTCCAACAAGGTACCACTGTTAGGCTAGGAATGTAGAAGCATGATTCAACCGTTAATCCACTACGCGACAGTGCAACCTGATACGCTGGAATGTGTGATCGAGACGCTGCCTTCTGGCATCATCTTGCTGGATCCAGCGTATAGAATCGTCACCGCTAATGCCGTGGGGCGAGCCTACCTAGCCCGCTTAACCCCGAGCACAGTTGGTGATCGGCTTACTCACCTTGGGCGCTATGCCTTGTCTGCGTTACTGACTCCTACGGCTATCGAGGATCTGCCTACGCAACTCATCAATGTGGGGACACCCCTGGCTAGCTATGAAATCAATGTGCGCACTTTGCCCGCTACTGGCGACCGCTGCCGGTGGATGATTGTCTTGCACGAGATACCCGAGCAGGCTAGCGCAACGCAGATCTATCGGCAGCGGTCGGTGGCGCGCAATGCGGACCGGCTGCGGTTGCAAAAGAAATTGCGCGCCCACAAGGGTAAATTGTACAAACTGGCGACATCGATCTTGGCTTCTACGCACGCCACTGTCGATGCTGTGTCGGCTGTCTGCGCGCCGGGAATCGAGCAAGTAGTCGCCCAGGCGCAGTTGGTGGAGATGCAGAGTGCCAACGCGCAGTTGGCGCGTGCCGTGCGCTTGAAAGATCAATTTTGGGCCAATATGAGCCATGAGCTACGTACCCCCTTGAGCGCTATTCTGCTCAATGGTGAGTTGCTACAACGCAATCTTTTCGGTACGCTCACGACTAAGCAAACGCAGTATGTCCAACGGATGATGGATAGCACAAATCACCTGTTGGCTTTGATCAATGGCATTCTTGAGCTAACTCGAACAGATGCTGGCTATACCGAGTTGACGTTTGCCAATGTCGATATTCACCGGCTCTGTCTGGCTAGCATTCAGATGGTCAAGGAGCAGGCGCATCATAAGCGCATCCAAATTGCATTTGAGTGGGATGAACAAGCCGCCTCTCTGCGCGTAGATGAGGCGCGTTTCAAACAAATCTTGGTCAATTTGTTGACCAATGCCGTCACGTTTACCCCCGAAAAAGGGAAAATCGGCTTAAAAGTAACGGTCGATGGCGCGAGCGACGCCGTTTACTTTGCTGTCTGGGACACCGGTATCGGGATTGCCGAAAGCGATATTCCCCGCCTCTTTCAGCGTTTTGTCAAGCTCAACAATACAGTGCCGCACGCGCATAGCACGGGCTTAAGTCTGGCACATGTGGTTCAGTTGATCCGGCTGCATGGTGGCAATCTGGATGTGGACAGTACGCTTGGCCGTGGTAGTTGCTTCACCGTGGGCTTACCCTGCACGCCACCGATCATCACCGAAGCGCCGTTACCCCCCTCTACCATGGCACACACCGTACCGCGCAGCGCCTCCTTTGTCCAGCAACTATCGGCTACTGCCCATGAATTGGCGGTTGCTCTTATCGAGCAGAATGTCTGCTTGGTCGTTGATCAACAGATGAACAACGTCGCTGAACAAATACAACAGCATGTGCCCGACGTGATCTTGCTGGATCTAACCGTAGAGGATGCGGCTGGCTGGCATATGTTGCCTGCTGTGGTGCAGGCCGCCAAACAACAAGGTATACCCGTGATTGTTGTGGACGATATCCATCGGTTTCCCCCTGCCAACCATGTCGGTGCCGATGTGTACCTGAACAAACCCGTGACGCGTGAACACATGCGTAGCGCGTTCTCAACTGTGATGCCGGGTGGTGCTTTTCTGCGCACTGCGCTGTTACTACTCCCGACTACGCCGCGCAAGCCGCTGGCGCGAATTTTGGTGGTAGAGGAATTGGGCATGACAGGCAGCGCGCTCGTCGATTATCTGTGGTCCATGGGGTATGACGTTGCGCTTGCCACCACCGCGCTAACGGCGCTCAGCCTGGCGCAAAAGCTCAAGCCCCACCTGGTTCTCCTGGATCTGCAAATGTCCGGCCTTGATAGCGCGCTGACGACACATCAGTTGCGTGCCCTGCCCACGTTGCATGATCTACCTGTAATCGGGATAACCGCGTTGACCCTGCCCGGCGATCAAGCGCGCCTATGGGCAGCCGGTATCAATGGCTACGTAAGCAAACCGTTTGATTTTGGCAAACTGCTTGCTACCATTGAACAACTGTTGCCCCATCCCGGCGCGCGCTAATCACGCCAACACATGGCGTGATTTCCCCTGGCTGCGTCGCTTGCCGCGTCCTGTGTTCTAGCGCACAGCAGCCCTCTCATTTGCCTCATTGCCCCGCCGCCTCCCTCACGATAGGATCACGCGAGCGACCAAACGCGGTCGCAAGCGTCTCTTTCAGCCGCAGATCTACAAGTTGCGCTTTACGATCGAACGTACCTTCGCTTGGCTCGACAAGTTTAAGCGCTTGTTTATCCGCTTTGAGCGACGCGATCTCTACTTTCGCACCGCGCATTTTATCGCTTTTACGCTTATCAATCTCCGTCACATCTTGATTGCATAAGTCTCAATTAGCTCGTTGGCCAAATAGTAAGCTAGCGCGTCATTGGCCTGGCTAGACCCGTAGCGTCTCCCAGACACTGCGGGTCTCTGGTGAAGCTTCAGCGGCGTAACTCGCGCAGATTTTCCCAGAGAATATAGATTCCCGTCACAAAGACGCCAATTTCGACAATTTCCCAGAAATATTCATAGAACAACACCAGTGCCGCGACAATCGCGGTGCTGATCGTGACGCTGGTGACAAAGCGGGTCAGGCGGCCGCGGAAGGTGGCTTCGATGAAGGTAAAGAGCGCGATCATCGTGACCAATCCCACCATCAAATAGCGGCGGCCTATGGTGACCAGGATGACAAAGAGCAGCATCAAGAGCCCGACACTGGCGGCTGCCCAGAACTCGGCCAAGCGTGTGGCGCGCAGCTTGGCATCGGACGGGGGGCGATGGGGCCGACGCAGATGGGCGTGCAGCGGTTCTGCTTCGCTGCCGTTGCGCAATTGTTCGGCATAATAACGCAGCGCTTCCAACAACGCCTCGTCACCGGCCAACGTCGCGCGCAATTGATCAAGTTCCTGGCCCAGTGCCGCGATCTCTTTCTTTTGCGCCGTGTAGAGCTTGTATAAGTGCGGCTGCATGCGCATGGCCGCGGCATGGATACCCAAGCTTTGCAGAGCCTGGGCTTTGGCTTCCACCTCGGCGCGTGTGCCTTGTTGTTGCTGTCGCAGTGCTGCTGCTTGTTGGATAACCCGTTCCAGCAGCACTTTAGGCGGTGTTACTTTATCCAGCCCCGTCCAGCCTACTGGATCATACCAGGCGCGGCGCACGCTGCCATCGCGGTTGTACATGGGGCCGGCAGGAGCATCTTCGCCGGCAAAGGGATCGCGTGTATATAATCCCCACAAGCCACGGTAGAAAGCAACCCACGGCGGTGTCGGATTCAACAGACGTGGTGTTGTCCAACTTTTTGCTTGGCCAGGGCCAATCGCAAGGCCGTCACCGCGCGCATAATCTACAAAAGGAATGCGAAAAATATTGACTCCTGCCTCTTCGCCGGGGCGCACCGGATCGCCTTCATATTGGCGCAACCGTGTGCGCCCAAAGACGCGCACACGCTCTAGGGCGCGCGTAATGCGTGCAAAGAGGGCCAACTCTAACTCGGTTAAATATTCCCCTTGTTGATAATAGCTGGCATGGGAACCTGCACCCACATAGACGACCGGATGTTCGCCCACCTTCTCGAACTCTGGGTCATCCCAGCGGCGACGTAAATCATCGCCCTGATAGTCATGTGAACCATAGGCCAGCCATTCGGGCTGAACTTCGCCGCTGGCGACATCTTCGGATAGATAAACGCAGATCATCTCCCAATCGGCTTCGTGATCATTGGCCCCAAAAAAGCCAGAACGCCAATTGTTAAAGGGATAGAAGAACCAATATTGCAACACCAACCAATCATCTTGGCGCACCACCCGGCCATGATAGGTGTACTGTTCGGACTGTGCCAAGATACGTTGATATTCCAGCGTAGCCGCCGCGGCAGCATCGCCGGGGACACGACCGCGCGCCAGTAGCGAGATCGAGAAGAGCGCGTCAATAAAGCGTGAAAGATAGCCAACCCGTGCCAGCCGCCCACGCCCTGCATGGAACGCCCGGTCAGAAATCTGTTGCTCGGTCTGCCGCAGATGATATGTGGCCATGTTGGTGGCGCTTAGGGGTTCGGTAAATTTGAGATAGTGGACCGTGCCAAATTCGTCGGGATAGGGATAGGCGAGCCGCTCTAGATCCAACCCCCCTTGGGCGACCAGGAGAGCTGGTTCTGCCGTGGGGCGCTGTACCCAAAGACTGCTGTTCCCGACATAGTGCGCCACGTCCATTGGAAAAAAGCTTTCGCCGCGGGTAAAGCGCAACACTGGTTCAAAACGCTGCAACAGCGTTAACTCATCTTGCAAATTCGTCCTCATCATCGTCGAGATCGGGTTTGATATGCCGGACATGAAAGGCCATGCGTACATCGCTCGTATTCAAATAGAGCACCATCAAGATACAGTATAGCATACTAAAATAGAGCAGATGCGAGTGACGCAGATCAGAATTGGTCAGAAAGTAGATCGTGAGACAGCTGAGCAACATCAGTCCCTGGAGCGTCATTGCAGAATGCCAGGCAAAGGAGCGGCGAAAGAAAAACCCAATCGACGTAATCAATAAAAGAATCACCAATGGCGCAACGACTGCTGTCCACACCATAATATCCAGCGCCGCAATCGACGGCATGGTATCAAATAACTCACGTTCCCAATCGATCTGTTGCAGATAATAGACGGTGATCAGACAAAGCCCAATCATCTGCAAAAAAAGCAGCAGACTGATGGCGCGCAAGGGCCAACTGTAGCCCGTAATTGATTGCAGATCGTGTTGTTCGGAAGACATAGGCTATGGATGGGCGGCACGCTAGACTGCGCGCGAGCAATAGTTGTACATACGTGGAATGGGACACAGAGTTGCGTTTTCTGTGTCCGAGCGGCTAGTTACCCCCCAGCGCCAGCGATTGTTGTAACTCGGCGGGTGAAATATTGCCACCGCTCAGAATCAAGGCGATCTTCTTGCCTTGCCACTGCTCGCGGATCTGAATCGCCCCGGCCAAAGGTGCGGCCCCGGCTGGTTCCGCCAGTGTTTTGGCTTTCTCCAGATAATGGCGCACGGCACGGCGCATTGCATCGTCATCGACCAAGATGAAGTCATCGAGCAGATCCCAGATAATATGTTGCGGCATCATAAACGGTTCACCGGTGGCCAGACCGCCGGCAAAGGTATGAATTTCGGCGGTACGTTTGGCGCGGGCTTGCCATGTGAGGTAGCCCGCCGGCGCACCACTGGCTTGGACGGCGATCACTTTGACTTTGGGACTCATGGCTTTGGCGGCTATACATGCGCCCGCCGCGCCACTGCCACCGCCCAAGGGTACAAAAATCGCATCCATATCGGGCTGGGCTTCTAGAATTTCGAGCGTGTGGGTCCCCACACCGGCGATCAACAGCGGTTCATCGCCAGAATTGATGAACCGCATCCCGGTTTCACGTTCCAGGGCTTCACCGTGGCGCTTGCTGGCCTCAAAGTCTGTGCCATGGATCACCACCTCGGCCCCATAGCTGCGCATGGCTTCTACTTTGACTGGGTTGGCGTTTTCCGGCGCGACAATGACGGCGCGTATGCCAAAGATTTGGGCAGCAAAGGCAATCGACTGCCCATGATTGCCGGTGGAGGCCGTAACCACGCCCCGGCTGCGCACGTCGGCTGGCAGATGGGCCAGAAAGTTAACGCCACCGCGCACCTTAAAGGCTCCAATTGGCTGGTAATTTTCATGTTTGATGTAGACTTCGGCACCAAGTAATTGATCTAATGTGGGATAGTGGTACAGTGGTGTAGGGGCCAGATAGGGACGAATTGTCTTCTGGGCCTGGAGAATATCATTGAATGTAGGTAACGTTGCTTCAAGCATTGTGTATCGCTCCTGCGTGAATAGAGATGGAAACTATTCAGCTTGTGAAGCAAGTGCAATGCTACGAAAAAACTGAACAGTTATCTACGATGGATGAACACGCTCGCCGCGTTGCTCATATTGGGGGGATGCCTGGTCATAGGCTTTGGGCATCATCCGTGGAAACTCAGTCAACAATTGATCGGAATTGAGTTCCTGCACCTGTGTGCCCGCCATGTGCTCGGTGACCCAGGCCATCACACCCAGCACAAACCCACCGCAGCCACCTAAAATAAAGCCATCCAAGCCATTGGTTAGCGCACCGCCCATGCCGCCTGCCAATGTACCAATTGCTGCCAAAATGAGTAACGTGTTCATAGAACTTACTTTCCTCTATTCTCAGATAACGCTCATCAACGCATGAGCCGCAGATGAAGGGGTATTACGCAAGTCGGGGGCTGATTGTTGCCGCGAGCAGCATCCTGTTGACTCGGACCGCTATTCGCATTGCGTAAGATAGAATACTAACTCTGAGTTTAGAGAACGTCCGCTTTTGGGCCACAGTTCCGCGTACGCCCGTCTATTGGGTACATGTATGGCAAGCGTAGGCTGATGGTCAGAAATGGGCTAGGTAGGTTGGATTATCTATCATACTCCTTGGTAGATATCACTGTTTTACAGATATTCATACAACTTTTTGCGGGCGCTTGGTAAAGAGCACGCTACAAGCAATCAGCAGCGTACACCCAATAAAGCCCTTGAGCGCCGGATCATAACTGCCTAGCAGATCCATGCTCAAGCCAAGCGGAAATGCCCCTAGGGCTGTGCCACTGGTGGCACCCAATGTGGTGACTCCGCGGATTGCGCCCAAATATTGGCGGCCAAAGTATTTGGCCCAGACAACCGCGTCGATCACCCGAAAGCTGCCGCTACACAGCCCATACAGTATACCATGCATTGGCCTACGCATCACCTGGGCAAGCAACAGGCCGCGATTCTAAATCTGAAAGTGGCATGTCGGGTTAAGGGGAGAGATCGCGTCAATTTAAGGCCGTCGAGCATCAAGGCAAAGAGTACGTCCCTGCGGAGTGTTACACTCCGCAGAGCACACAGCTACGCCAGCACATCCAGCACACGATTGAGCCCATCGATCGTCTCTTCGACATCCTCATTCGTAAGCAAGGGACTCACATTTAGGTGAACCGCACGGCCCAGAAGGTCGAGGCTGCGGGGACACATATCTTCACGATACTCGATAGCGCGCTTGGCCCAACGCCAGGGATCACCCCCCGCTGACCAGGCACGTTGTTGCATGACGGGGACCCAATGGGCGTAAATATGGTAATCGCGTACGCCAGGTTTATAGAGTACACTTGCCCCAATATTCTCTGCGCGTAGCGCTTCACTGACAACCTTAGCTTTCTCGGGCGTTTCTACAAAGAAGATCGTCGCAATACCTGTATCCCCATCCGGATCCGCCATCGTACGGAACTGAACACCTTTGCGCTGTGCCGTCTCGGCAACCCCGGCTTTGAGCATCTGTTTGCGCGCGCGCATAGCAGCGAGCAGTCCATGCAGCTTGTTCAGTTGTACTAAGGATACAGCAGCCAGCAGCTCCGGCATACGAAAGTTGATGCCCCAAAGCAAGCTTTCCTCGGCAAGCTTGTGGCGGCTTGTATTTACATCGTGGAACATAGACGCGCGTTCCCATACTTCCTGGCTGTTGGTGGTTAGAATGCCCCCTTCACCAGCGGTAATAATCTTGTTAAATTGCAGACTAAAGCAGCCTGCATCGCCAAACGAGCCACATGCCTTGCCCTGGTAACTCGCACCATTAGCTTGGGCACAATCCTCTATAACTTTGAGATCATGTGCTCCTGCCACAGCCATGATGGCGTCCATCTGGCAGGGAGCGCCGCGCATGTGAACCGCAATGATCGCCTTGGTATAGGGGCTAATTTTGGACGCGATATCCGTCGGATCCAGCGTGAGCGTTTCATCGACTTCGGCAACAATCGGTACACCACCGACTGCCAGAACTGCCGTGGCGGTGGCAATCCAAGTGTAAGCTGGGATGATCACTTCGTCGCCCGGCCCAACACCGATGCCTTGCAATGCACAGATGAGCGCGGCTGTGCCCGAAGTCACGCCGAGGGCATGGCGCGTGCCTTTCTCTGTCGCATAGGCATTTTCTAGCTCTTCCACTTTCGATGGCCCTTTGTTTGGCCCGTAGTAGCGGAAAAGGCGTTTTGAATCTAGTACCTCTAGAACAGCCGCCTTTTCATCGTCGTCAATTGCCATGCCACCAGGGTACATGGGTGGCTCCGGTTGCTGTTTAGCTGGCGTACCGCCATGGATGGCTAATTTTGCGCTGCCAACGAATTGTGTAGACATGTGAGTTATTCCTTACCCTTTGATCCCTGTGAGCGCAATGCCCTGAACAAAATAGCGCTGCGCCATAAGAAAGATTGCGACTGTTGGCACTGTTGCGATCGTTGTACCCGCCATGAGAACACCCCAGTCGATGCGATTCTGGCTCTGGAAGAGGGTCAGCCCAAGCTGAATCGTGCGCATTTTGTCGCTTTGCACAATGACCAGGGGCCATAGAAATTCGTTCCAAGCCGCTTGAAAGCTAAAGATCGCAACGACGGCCAGTACGGGTTTGGACAAAGGTAAGAGAATGCGCCAGAAGATCGTGCCTTCCTTGGCCCCATCGACGCGTCCTGCATCTTCTAATTCTGCTGGTAATGTTAGAAAGAATTGGCGCAACAGAAATACATAAAAGCCGCTGCCCACCATAGGAAAGATCAGGCCGGGATAGCTGTCAAGCCAGCCGGTGCCACCCTGCCCCAGCCAATTGTTGCCACCGGCAAAAGGAGTCGCCTTGACAATTAAGAAGGTAGGAATTAAAGCGATTAAGCCGGGCAGCATCATTACGGCCAACACGACCATAAAGAGTGTCTCGCGCAGCCGCCAACGCAGCCGTGCAAAGGCATAGGCCGCCATGGCGTTGACAAACAGATTGAGCAGGGTGACTAGGCTGGCAACAATCATGCTGTTGAGAAAGTAGAGATCGAAGTTGCCGCGCGTCAGCGCACGCACGTAATGCGCAACGGTATACTGCGTTGTCCAGACCACCGGCGGCATTTGGAAAATCGTCTCATTGGGCTTGATGGAGGTAAAGACCATCCACAGAAAGGGCACCAGCATCGAGATCGCAGCCGCGCTCAACAGCACATAGATCGCAATGAGCAGCAGGACGCTACCCACGCGTAATTGGGGACGTTGCGCTGCTCCTACACTAGTGGATAGGGTCGTTGTGTCGGCGATACTGTGCATCCTAAACCTCCATTCCGCGCGCCATCAGGCGCAAATTGATAACAGAAAGTCCCAGGAGCAGGGCAAAGAGTGTCCAAGCCTGGGCCGCCGCATAGCCCATACTGAAGTAACGGAATCCGTTGATATAGATTTGATGTACCAGTGTTGTAGTGGCAAAGGCTGGTCCGCCATCGGTCATTGCATAGATCGGGCCGAAGATCTGGAAGGAGCTGATAATACTGGAGACCATGATGAAGATGGTAACAGGCCGGAGCAGGGGTAGTGTGATATACCAAAATGCCTGCAATCCCGTTGCGCCATCGACGCGGGCCGCTTCATAAAAGCTCTCCGAAATGCCTTGGAGACCGGCAAGATAGATGAGCATTGGGCTGCCGACCCCTGCCCACACACTCATTAAAATGATCGAGGGCATGGCTTGGTTGGTGCTTTGCAGCCACTGCATAGGCGGCAAGCCGATGATCTGTAGTGCCGCATTGAGTAGGCCAAAGTTGGGATCAAAAAGCCACAGCCAGACCATAGAAAGCGCAATGGTCGAGGTGACTAATGGTAGGTAG
>Ga0105044_10005598_pt1 | contig 17258 bp, 9 predicted proteins | sample MAT01_FD_78092 | JGI IMG/M metagenome (GOLD analysis project Ga0105044, IMG submission 78092) | Freshwater microbial communities from Lake Fryxell liftoff mats and glacier meltwater in Antarctica - MAT-01 | ecosystem: Environmental > Aquatic > Freshwater > Ice > Liftoff microbial mat | place...
AGAACAAATTGATCCAAGAGTTGGTTTGCAAGGTTTTCAAGCACGCAAAATAGCTTATAACTTGGGTTTAAGTGGAAATGCAAATAAAGAAATGGTGAAGTTTGTAATGAATCTTTATAAAGCTTACGACGCCATTGATGCTTCCCAATTTGAGATTAATCCCGTTCTTAAAACTTCTGATGGGAAAATTATTGCTGTTGATGCAAAAGTGAATTTGGATGAAAACGGGCTTTACCGTCATGCAGATATTTTAGCAATGCGTGATGTAACTGAAGAAGATGCTACTGAAGTAGAAGCAGGTGAATTTAACCTTAATTATGTAAAGTTGGATGGTAATATTGGTTGTATGGTAAATGGCGCAGGTTTAGCCATGGCAACAATGGATATTATTAAATTAGCAGGTGGAGAACCAGCTAACTTCTTAGATGTCGGAGGAACTGCTGATGCAGCGCGTGTTGAACAAGCTTTTAGAATAATATTACGTGATGAAAACGTAAAAGCAATTTTAATTAATATTTTTGGAGGTATTGTGCGTTGCGACCGTGTTGCGCAAGGTATTGTTGATGCATACAAGAACATGGGTAATGTTCGTGTGCCGATTATTGTGCGTCTGCAAGGTACGAATGCTAAAGAAGCAAAAGATATTATTGATGCTTCTGGCCTACGCGTAAAATCTGTAATTCTTTTGCAAGAAGCCGCAGATAGTGTAAAAGAGGTCCTTGCATAAAATTTATAAAACACTTTATTTAACGATGGTTTTTCCTAGATTTGTAGGATCAACCATCGTTTATGTTTAAGACCATTCTACCAGCTTTTTTATTTGTCCTTTGCAATTTTTTTGCGCAAGCCCAAGCAACTTTTCATCCAGGTGATGTTATTGTTCAATTCAACACAAAGTACTCTGCAACTGAGCTGCAATCAACTTTAAATAGTAAATTTCCCAATAGCCAAATTCAGGTGAAAAGAGTGCTGTCAACAAGATTTAATATTTGGTTGATTCAAACCGCAGAAAATGCCGAATTAGAGCTCATCACTAATTTAAAAAGATTGCCAGAAGTGACTGTTGCTCAATTAAATCACAAGGTAGAATTGAGAACAACAACACCTGACGATGCCAGCTTTACAAATCAGTGGTCACTCAATAATACAGGTCAAAACAGCGGAACTGTTGATGCAGACATTGATGCAATTGAAGCCTGGGACGTTACAACAGGAGGACTCACTGCTCAAGGAGATTCAATTGTTGTTGCAGTAATTGATGGAGGTTTTCAATTGAATCATCCAGATTTGCTCGGTAATTTTTTTATCAATAGAAATGAAATTCCATCCAATAATATTGATGATGACAACAATGGATACATTGATGATGTAAATGGATGGGATGCTTTTAATGACGATGGCGGTATACCCTCAGATCAGCATGGAACGCATGTTTCAGGAATAATTGGAGCCAAAGGAAACAATGCAATTGGAGTTTCGGGTGTGAATTGGAACGTGAAGATTTTACCTATTGCTGGAAGTTCCGGCGATGAAGCTACGGTAGTAGCTGCGTATACTTATGCTGCAGAAATGCGCATATTATACGATGAAACCAACGGACAAAAAGGTGCTTTTGTGGTTGCAACGAACTCCTCTTTTGGAGTAAATAATGGTGACCCAGCAGATTTTCCAATTTGGTGCGCTTTTTATGATACGCTTGGTAGTCATGGTATTTTAAGCGCTGGTGCTACAGCCAATGCAAATTATAATATTGATGTTACGGGCGATGTTCCAACTGCTTGTGCATCGGAGTTTTTAATTACAGTAACAAACTCTAATAGAAATGATACCAAGAATAACTCTGCAGCATATGGTGTAGAAAGCATTGATATTGCCTCGCCTGGAACAGAAATTTACAGTGCCATAACCAATTCTAATTATGGAAATTTAACTGGAACTTCAATGTCTACGCCACATGTAGCAGGAGCAATTGGGTTAATGTATGCCGCAGCTTGTACGGAACTAATTGCTGCTTACAAAACAAATCCAAGTTCTTTGGCATTAGTGATGCGTAATTACTTGTTAGATGGTGCTGATCAAATTCCTGCTTTAGCCAATTTGGTAAATAACAATAGAAGGTTAAATTTAAATGGCGCATTACTAGGTGTGCAATCTTTTATATGCAATCCTAACGCTCCCCCAACTGCAAACTTTACAGCTCCAGGGCGCACTGGTTGCCCTGGGCTGCTAGTGCAGTTTAACAATCAATCTTTTGGAAATGGAACACTTTATTCTTGGTTTTTTCCAGGTGGAAATCCTAGTGCTTCAACTCAAGAAGATCCTTTAATTTCTTATGCTGAATTTGGACAATATGACGTGCAATTAGTTGCCACAAATCAATTTGGAGCCGACACAATTTTATTTACCAATTATGTTGATGTAAATACGAGTGGTATTATTCAAGTATATTCTGAAGATTTTGAATCGGGAGATTTACTTTCCAATGGATTTATAATCGAAAATCCTGATGGCCAAAATGGATGGGAATTGGTAACTACAGCAGGTAATTCACCAGGAAACGCATCCATATTTATAGATATTTTCGACAATCAATCGCGGTCAGGGCAAAAAGATGCTTTCATAACACCGGCAATTAATATTAGTCAAACAAGTAATAATATATTTTATTTTCAGCATGCACATCGCAGAAGGGTTTCTAGTCAAAGTGACTCTTTGAATATCTTTGCAAGCATCAACGATGGATTAAATTGGGTTAAGATATTTGCTAGAGCTGAAGCAGGAACGGGTTCTTTCGCTACTGCAGGTTTGCTTTCATCTTTTTTCTCACCTCAAAATTCCGACGATTGGTGCCTAACCGGTACAATTGGTACTTCTTGTTTGAATGTTGACATTTCTGATTACGATGGAGCAAGCAACCTAAAATTAAAATTCGAAGTAGTGAATGATGCTGGTAATAATATCTACCTCGATAATTTTAAAATACGAGGAAATTGCGAAGTGCCAGCAGGAATGAAAAAAATTGAAGCTAATTCTGGATTTAAAATTTATCCAAATCCAGCATCAAATATTTTAACTGTGGAATTAGATAAATTTGAAACGGGAACACTTGAGATTATTGATTTAACAGGAAGAATCCTCAAGAAAATACCTGTTTTGAATGCTAATTTAATGCAAGTTGATGTTACGGATTTTTCAAAAGGAATCTATTTCATACGTGTGCAATTATCAAATGGAACGTCTGTAAAGCCATTTATCCATCCTTAAAATTTTTAAAATTGAAGAAAATATTAATTGCCAATAGAGGGGAAATCGCATTAAGAGTGATGCGCTCGGCAAGAGAAATGGGAATACAAACTGTTGCTGTTTATTCTGATGTTGATAGGAATTCTCCACATGTTCGGTATGCGGATGAAGCAGTTAATATTGGCGCAGCACCTAGTAATCAATCCTACTTAAGAGGAGATAAAATTATTGAAGTTTGTAAAAAGTTGGGGGTGGATGGCATTCATCCAGGCTACGGCTTTTTATCTGAGAATGCTGGTTTTGCAAGAGCCGTAAAAGAAGCTGGAATTACACTCATAGGCCCATCGGCTGAATCTATGGAAATGATGGGTTCTAAATTGGCTGCAAAAGCTGCCGCAAAAGCTTACAATATTCCTTTAGTTCCTGGAACAGAAGAAGCAATCTCTGACCATTTGGAAGCAAAAACAATTGCTGAGAACATTGGTTTTCCAGTATTAATTAAAGCTTCTGCAGGTGGCGGTGGCAAAGGAATGCGTATAGTGGAAAATAGCGGTGAATTTGAAGAACAATTGCAATTGGCTATTTCTGAAGCTACATCAGCTTTTGGTGATGGTTCTGTTTTTATTGAAAGATACGTTTCTTCTCCTCGGCACATCGAAATTCAAGTAATGGCCGATACTCATGGAAACTGTGTGTATTTGTTCGAAAGAGATTGCAGTATTCAGCGCAGACATCAAAAAGTAGTAGAAGAAGCTCCTTCAGGAATTTTATCTCCAGAAATGAGAAAAGAAATGGGTGAATGTGCAGTGCGCGTGGCCCAAGCATGCAATTATGTTGGCGCAGGAACAGTTGAGTTTCTAGTTGATGAAAAATTAAATTTCTATTTTTTAGAAATGAACACACGACTTCAAGTGGAACATCCTGTAACAGAACTTATTACTGGTAAAGATTTAGTTAAAGAACAAATTAGAGTCGCTAGAGGGGAGAAACTAAGCTTTACCCAAGAAGAACTTACAATAAATGGACATGCCATTGAGATACGTGTATATGCCGAAGATCCAGCAAATAATTTTTTGCCAGATATTGGAAATTTAGCTGTTTATCAATTACCACAAGGCAATGGTGTGCGTGTTGATGGAGGTTTTGAAGAAGGAATGGACATTCCTATTTATTACGACCCAATGCTCAGCAAACTTATCGTGCATGCAGAAAATAGAAACGCTGCAATTGATAAAATGATTCGTGCTATCGACGACTTTACAATTTCAGGAGTGGAAACAACACTGTCGTTTTGCAGATTTGCATTACAACATGAAGCATTTGTCAGCGGACAATTTGATACCAATTTTGTGAAATTGTACTTCACTCCAGAAAAGTTACATCGACCATTAACGGATGCCGAAACTCAGGTTGCCGCGCTGTTTTCTGCTTGGCTCTTAAATCAAGAAAAGCCAGTTACAGCATCAACAGCTTCGGTAACTTCAGCTCCATCTAAATGGAAGCAAAGAGCATTCAACTAACGCACTATGGTAATTCTTGATACTAAGCTATATTTCTTGCCTTTAAGAATTGCGTAGTATTTTCCATTGGGGAGATCTTGCAAATCAACTTTAATGAGACTGCGTTTCTTTACATGTCCAATTTCGCGCTGCAAAACTTTGTTTCCTTCCCAATCGTGAACGTCAATACTCAAATGCTTTTCTTTACGTGGTAAATCCAATTGAATATCAGCCTCCATTTTATTGTCGTGTGGGAAAATAATGTAGTGCTCCATTTCCTCTAATTCTAGAGGTTTAGTATTGTCTACAACATTCACTTTTATGGATTTTGAATAGGTTTCTTCACCATTACTTGCCTGTAATATAACATTATAAGTGCCTGGTTCTGTGAACTTGTGTTTTACATGTTGAAAACCACTAACAATGGTTCCGTCTCCAAATTTCCAAACGAAGTTATTTGCCCAACTTGTCTTGGCAGAAAACTCAATCTGCTTTTCAGAATTCAGATCAATGTTTAATCTGGATGCTTTAATGTCTAAATCCATAAACTCCTTTTTAGGAACTGGTTTAGGCGCTTCATATTCGGCGGTTAATTCCGAAAGAATATCATAGTTTGGCGAGTAATCACCAAAAGCAACTGGGTCTCCAGGTTGAGGAGTGGTTTGGGCAAAGCCATTTTGAGATAAAAATGTCGCGCCTGTTGCGAATAAAATTAAAAGAGGTAAGGTCTTTTTCATAGCTATACACTTGTGTGCATTGCAAACTTACCTTGAGACCTAAATTTAATTATTCCTTATACAGTTTGTTTAATACGGTGTAAGAAATTTAAAAAGAAGCAATATTTATTTATTTATAAAAAATTGGTAAATATCACATTATGAATGAAATACAATTTTTGAAGAAAAAAAAATAATTTCTTTTATGAACCTTAATATTTATTGATGATGGTGTAACCTTTCGAGGTTACACCGTATTTTATTTTTCTTTAAAATAATAAGATGGGTGTTGCCTGTCGAATTTTGACTTTATGACATAAAAAAACCGCAAATCGTTTCCGAAATGCGGTTAAATAAAACAAAAAAAACTAACCTAAAAGTAATTTTGAAATTACGATTTTCTGAATTTCTGAGGTTCCTTCTCCTATAGTGCATAGTTTAGAATCGCGGTAAAACTTCTCTACAGGAAAGTCTTTGGTGTAACCATAGCCTCCGAAAATTTGAACGGCTTCATTGCTGGCCCACACACACATTTCTGATGCGTATAACTTTGCCATAGCAGATTCTTTCGTCATTTTTTCACCTCTATTTTTTAAGTCGGCAGCTTGAAAAGTAAGTAATTCTGCAGCTTCATAGCGCGTAGCCATATCGGCTAGTTTAAATGCAATTGCCTGAAATTGAGAAATAGGCTTACCAAATTGCTCTCTTTCCTTAGAATATTTTAATGCCGCATCTATTGCACCTTTACCTATTCCAAGTGACAATGCAGCAATCGAGATTCTTCCTCCATCCAAAATTTTCATAGCTTGAATAAATCCATCACCAATTTTTCCCAATACTTGGTCTTTATGTATGCGGCAATTGTCGAAAATCATTTCTGCAGTTTCTGAAGCACGCATTCCTAATTTATTCTCTTTTTTGCCTGCATTAAAACCCAGAGTTCCTCTGTCTACAATAAATGCTGTCATTCCATGAGAATCTAGTAATTCACCTGTACGTGCAATAACTACAGCTACATCTCCACTAATTCCATGCGTAATCCAACATTTCGTTCCATCAAGTACCCAATAATCGCCATCTTCTTTGGCCACACATTTCATGCGCATTGCGTCTGAACCTGTGTTAGGTTCCGTAAGTCCCCAAGCTCCCAACCATTCGCAAGTCGCTAATTTTGGTAAATACTTTTGCTTTTGCTCTTCATTCCCAAACATTAAAATATGGTTGGTGCATAAAGAATTATGCGCAGCCATGGAAAGGCCAATCGAACCGCATACCTTCGATACTTCTGTAATTGCAGTAACATATTCAAAATATCCTAAACCGGCGCCTCCGTAAGCTGTAGGAACTAACATTCCCATAAGTCCTAAGGCTCCCATTTTTCTAAATATGTCTCTAGGAAAAAATTGTGTTTCGTCCCATTCCATAAAATGTGGGCGAATTTCTTTTTCGCAAAAATCACGTATCATATCCGTAATCATGCGTTGATTCTCATTTTGTTGAAATTCCATCTTTCTTGTTTCTTTTTTGAAACGCGGTGCAAAAATAGGAGAATGCAGTGTTTCTTGTACAATAAGTGTGTTAAAAATTTATGAAAAATTCAAAGTGTCAATATGACAATTAAAAATTATTGAAGTATTGATAACTAAATCAAGATATTAATGTGAAGTTATTAATATTTATTTGATATTTTTCTCATAAATGTTTTACCCAAGGTAAATGAAAGATTGAATTTTGGGTAGTTACAGTAATCCAATATAATCCGTTTTGATGATTTTCTATTAAACAAGTGGTTTCAAAATTATTTACTGAGTTAGAAAACACCTCTTTTCCACAAATATCTGTAACGGTAATATGTTTAATTTTTTGAGTTGCACTTTTAATGGTGAAATAGTTGTTTCCTGGATTGGGGTAAACTATGAAATCAGTGTAATTTGCATTTATAGATGGAATTGATGTAGCCAAAACCCCATTAAAATAGTTAATTCCACCAGAGTAATTGCCCGTAACTGCTTCTGGAAAAGCATCATCCGTCATTTGTGATAATGTAATGCTGGAACGTTCGCCAATCGAAGTACCTAAAAAAAGAGAATCTTCTAAGATAAAATCTCCTGAAAGGTTTCCATCAATACCAGAATAAATGAAAAATGGCCCATGTGTACTTCCTGACATTATATATGTAATACCGCTTTTGCGAAATAATATAGGAGTGGAATAACCATTGGGTTCTCCGGTTAATGAGGTGTTAATGTTTCCAAATGTGCTTGAAAATTCAGTTAGTTGAACTTGTAAATTGCTGCTTGTGTTGCGGTAAAATGCAACTGTACCGTCCTTGTTTCCAACCAATAAATCTATTTTACCATCATTATCAACATCTCCTAAAAAAGGTGTCGCAAATGTTCCTATATCAATTCCTTGAAAATTAGCATCAACAAAAACAAAATTTGCAATTTGTCCGCTTGCTGCTGTGTTGTCGAGCCTAAAAATTCTACCATCAGACGTACCAACCAACATATCAAAATCACCATCACCATCTAAATCGCCAAAAGTTGGATGATAGCTCGTCGAGTTTCCTGCAAGAGCAGCAAGGTTGGCATAGTTGCGTGTTATTAAATCGAAGTTAGGATATTCATTCGTTCCATTATTTTGCAACAAAGCCAATTGTGGAGAGTACGTTCCATTTGCCTGAAAGTAACCGTAGTTTCCTACAATTAAATCTTTCTTTCCATCATTGTTATAATCGAAATATACAGGAACAGCACCTTCTCCAAAATCTAACGTCTCGTCTACAAATAATTGATTTTTTTCATAATTAAAAAGCGGAGAGGTATCTGTTCCCACATTTTTATAGTACCAAATACAAGTGAAATTTTCAGAACCACTTTTCGAATTCGGTGATGCAACCAAATCTCGTTTTCCATCTTGATTTATATCCACATAAAACGCACCAGGAAAAATAGGTAAAAAAACAAAATTTGAATCGGTAGGAAAATTCGTTTGTTGAGCTGTAATTAACGCCTCAGTCGTATTTCCTCCATTGGTAAGCTGTGTTAATGTTGCGTAAGCAATGTCACCCAAGAGCAAATCTTTGTCATTGTCGCCATCGTTATCAAATACCAAGATTGTTGATCCTACGTGTCGCTCTGCAAATTTTCCTGAGGACCTATCGCAACTGTCATTAAATGTTACTGTATTCGAAGAAAAACTTTCTGTAAATTTTCCTCAATTATCAGTTTCGAGTCTCAATATTAAAGTATCACACCTCCCTAAATTTTCTTGCGCCATATTTCTATGGTACTCTACACAAGATCCTAACAATCCGAATACTAAAAAATCGACATCTCCATCATTGTCCACATCAGAAGCCGAGGGAATATCAATAGGAATAGTGAAAATTGGAAGTAAATCAGAAGTGTTAAATAACGAAAGTAAACTTTCTTGATACAGTTCGAATTTTAATCCATCTGACAGGGTAGAAACATTTTTGTATAATCTAAGACCGCTATTGGCAAATGTTACAATGTCTTCTTTACCATCACAAGTAAAATCAATAAATTGAATAAAATGGCTGATTAAAGGAAATGCGGCCGTGTACCTAAATTCATGCTTGTATCTCGGAAATTCAGGTGTTCCAGAAAATATAAGTGGAATTAGCCTATCTCCGGTCCGATCAAAGACTACAATATCTTTTTGTCCATCTAGATTAATGTCAATATTTCCTAATTGACAAAAATTAAATCCACCTGTCCATGGAAAGTCGAGCGAATCTGGTCCATTTGTAACTTTTATGGTGTCATTTCGTTGCAAGGCAAGAATTGTTTGTTGAGCGCTTAGATTTGATTCAAAAAAAGACAAGAAAATGACAAGTAAGGATATGTTTTTCACAAATTCAAAATTGATGATTAGCTGCAAATGTCCTAAAAATAAAGCATTTTCGAAATATTTTATTGAATTGGTATTTAATGCTTGATATTCTATATTTGCCGTCCGAATTTTAAGAAATTTTAACAAAATCCAATGCAAAATAAAGGTGCGATTAGTTTTTTCGCGATTCTCTTAACGTTAGTTTGTCTTTTCGAATTATCGTTCACATGGAAAGTAAGTAGTATAGAAGGTGATGCAAAGTCATTTGCAGCAGGTGACCTCCAAAAGGAAAGAGCCTACATGGATTCTATTTCTAGCGAAGTAGTGTACAACGTATTATTTAAAAAATACACTTACAAAGAATGTAAAGAAAGAGAATTGAATTTAGGTCTTGACCTAAAAGGTGGTATGAACGTAACATTAGAAGTTGCTGTGCCCGATGTAGTGCGCACGTTAGCGAATAATAGCAACGATCCTACATTTCAAAAAGCTTTCAAACTAGCTGTTGAGAAGCAAAAAAGTGGTGGAGGAGGAGACTTCATCGACATCTTCGCTTCATCGGTTACTTCAATTGACCCTCAAGCTAAATTGAGTTCTCCTGCATTCTTTGGAAACAAAGACATGAAAGATTTGGTAAATTCGAAAATGACTAATGCAGAGGTTATCGAAGTAATTCGTTCAAAAGTAAAAGCTTCTGTAGGAAATGCATTTACTGTTATCCGTAACCGTATCGATAAATTTGGTGTTGCTCAACCAAACATTCAGCTATTAGAAGGTTCTGGTAGAATCTTAGTTGAATTACCAGGTGTGAAAGATCCAGATCGTGTTCGTAAATTGTTACAAGGCGCTGCCAAATTAGAATTCTGGGAAACGTATGACAATAAAGATGCTTTTCCATACTTAAAAGCAGCGAATAAAAAATTAAAAGAATTAAACGATTTGCAGAATGGAACTGCTGTTGCTGTTGATACTTCAGCAATTATAAATGCTTCGATAGATACTTCAATTGCTGCTGCAAAAACTGCTGATACTACCAAATTAACACTTGCACAAAAGCTAGCCAAGAAAGACAGTGGCACTGCTTCTACAGATACTTCAAAAGATGCGATTAGAGCAAAAAGCATAAAAGAAAATCCTTTGTTTGCCGTGTTAGGTGCAAATGTATCTGAATCTGAAGAAGGAAGTTTCCTCCGTCCAGGTCCAGTTGTTGGTATTGCATCTGCAAAAGACACTTCAAAAGTGAATTCTATTCTAGCAATGCCACAAATTGCAAGTTTAATACCTAAGAATGTTCGCTTTTTCTGGGGCGTTAAACCTTCAAATGAAAAAGGAAATGTATTCGAAATGGTTGCTATTAAAGTACCAAACGATGGTAAACCAAGATTAACAGGAGAACATGTTACTAATGCACGTTTAAGTTTCGGTCAATTAAACAACAAACCAGAAGTTTCCATGTCTATGGATGGCGAAGGCGCTGGAATCTGGAAAAAAATGACAGGAGAAAATGTTGGTAAAAGTATTGCCATCGTTTTAGATAATTACGTATACAGTTATCCAAACGTACAAGGAGAAATCCCCGGAGGAAGTTCATCTATCAATGGTAATTTCACCATTAAAGAAGCAGAAGATTTATCTAACATATTGAATTCAGGTAAAATGGATGCTCCTGCTCGCATAGTAGAAGAAGCTGTTGTGGGGCCATCTTTAGGTCAAGAAGCAATCAATGCAGGTTTACTTTCTTCCATGGTAGGTTTACTTTTGGTATTCTTATTCATGGGCTTCTATTACAGTGGCGGTGGTTTGGTTGCTGATATTGCTTTGTTAGCCAACATATTTTTCTTAATGGGTGTTATGGCTTCGTTAGGAGCAGTACTTACCTTACCAGGTATTGCTGGTATTGTGTTAACAATAGGTATGTCGGTCGATGCGAACGTATTGATTTATGAACGTATTCGAGAGGAGTTGGCCGCAGGAAAAGGCTATAAGTTAGCAATTGCTGACGGTTATAAAAATGCCTATTCAGCGATTATTGACTCTAACGTAACTACTTTATTAACAGGAATTATTCTATACATCTTCGGAACAGGTCCAATTCAAGGATTTGCTACCACGTTAGTTATTGGTATCATCACTTCCTTATTCTCCGCTATCTTTATCACACGTTTGATTTTTGAATTCCTTGGAGCTAGAAATAAATCAGTAAAGTTTTCTGTTCCATTAACAGCTAATATTTTAAAAAATAGCAATTTTGATTTCATCAATCAACGGAAACGTTTTTATGTTATATCACTAATTGTGATTGTTGTAGGTGTCGGTTCAATGATTTTCAAAGGCTTTGGATTTGGTGTTGATTTCGAAGGTGGAAGGTCTTATGTAGTAAGATTTGATAAGCCAGTTGCATCAGAGAAAGCAAGAGAGGTATTGTATGCCGCATTTAAACAAGCTCCAGATGTTAAAGTATATGGTAGCTCAAATCAATTGCGCGTAACAACTGATTTCATGGTAGATGATGAGTCATTGTCAGCAGATTCTATTGTGGGTAAACAAGTAGTTACTGAGTTAACTAAAATTACAGGAATAGCTCCTGAGATTGTTTCTTCTCAAAAAGTAGAGCCAACAGTAGCAAATGATATTAAAGAATCAGCAGTGCTCTCTGTAATCTTTTCCCTTTTGGTATTGTTTCTTTACTTATTGATGCGTTTCCGCAGATGGCAATATGGCGTTGGCGCAATTGCTGCTGTTGCATACGTGGTGATTTTCATCTTATCTATCTTCTCTATCTTTAACGGTATTTTACCTTTCTCCTTAGACATTGACCAAGCATTTATCGCTGCAATTCTTACCGTGGTTGGTTATGCCATTAACGATACTGTGGTAATTTTTGACCGTATTAGAGAGTATTTGGCAATGAATATCAGCAAGAAAGAAGATCTATCTGTTGTTATTAATAATGCTTTAAATAGTACTTTAAGCAGAACTGTTGTAACAGGTTTAACAACCATGGGAGTATTAATTATTTTGTTCCTGTTTGGTGGTGAGGTAATTAGAGGTTTCTCTTTCGCCATGTTGCTTGGAGTTATTGTTGGAACTTACACTTCCTTATTTGTTGCTTCTCCTGTAGTGGTTGATTTATCAAGAAGAGTTGCTAAAGATGTTACTTCAAAAGAAGAAAAGAAATAAAATTTAAGACAATAATAGTTTAATTTAGTGGCGGATTTCTGACTAGGAAATCCGCCATTTTTTTATGCTTTCTACTGTATTGTTATTCTTTGATATCGGAGGTGGGGAATTTTTCCTTATCATGATGTTTGTATTGGTTTTTTTTGGTTCTAAAAAAATTCCAGAATTGGCAAGAGGCTTAGGAAAAGGAATGAGAGAATTTAAAGAAGCTTCTGCTGGAATAAGGAGGGAAATACAAGAAGAAGCAGACAAAATTCAGAAGGAGGTAAAAACCATCAAGGAGGAGGTTAATATTGAAAATGAAATAAAGAATCTGAAAGAATAAGAAGGGTTATGTATCAGTATTTAATAAAACCAGTATTATTCCTTTTCTCTCCGGAAAAAGCCCATTATTTATCTGTCTTTTTATTTAAGCTATTCTTAAGATTACCCTTTTTTAAATCCATTACACGAAAATTATTTGTAATAGAGGATGCTTCACTTAGAATTACGAAAAAAGGATTAAATTTTCCTAATAAAGTTGGACTTGCCGCAGGTTTTGATAAAAACGGAATTTACTTTAACTCTTTTCAGCATTTTGGTTTTGGGTTTTTTGAAATAGGAACAGTTACACCACTCGCTCAACCCGGAAATCCAAAACCACGACTTTTTAGATTACCTAAAGATGCTGCATTAATTAACCGAATGGGTTTCAATAATGATGGGGTTGATGCAATGGTGGAAAGGCTAAAAAGAAGACCTATAGATTTAGTTATTGGCGGAAATATTGGAAAAAATAAAAATACTACTGAGGAAAATGCCGTTGAAGACTATCTTACATGCTTTAGAAAGCTCTACAATTATGTAGATTATTTTGCAATTAATGTAAGCTCTCCAAACACTCCAGGTTTAAGAAGTTTTCAAGATAAAGAACCATTGACACGCTTATTAAACGCTATAAAAAAAGAAGGAGCGACTTTTTCTGTAACCCGTCCTATTCTGTTGAAAATAGCGCCAGATTTAAGTTCTGAAGCAATTCTGGATATTGTTGAAGTAATAAAAGCAACAGGAATAGACGGTGTAATTGCTACTAATACAACTATATCGCGGGAAGATTTACAAACTCCAAAGTCAGAAGTCGATGCAATGGGTGCTGGCGGTTTGAGCGGAAAACCTTTAGCTGAAAAATCTACAGAAATTATAAGACAATTGCGCAGCTTGCTCGGAAAGTCCTACTTAATTATGGGCGTAGGAGGAATTCATACTGCAGAAGATGCGAAAAAAAAATTAGATGCAGGCGCTGACCTAGTTCAATTATACACCGGCTTTATTTATGAAGGTCCTTCTTTGGTAAAAAAAATAAATAAATCGTTATTGAAAAAATAATCACATGATTCACTTTACTGAGTGTCCTCGAGATGCGATGCAAGGATTGCAAGATTTTATTCCAACCCATGAAAAGGTTGAATATTTAAATGCTTTGCTTCAAGTTGGTTTTGATGTAATTGATGCTGGTAGTTTCGTTTCACCAAAAGCAATTCCTCAATTGGCGGATACTGTTGATGTTTTTAATAAAATAGATTGGAATTTATCTACTTCTAAAATTTTAGCCATTATTGCAAATCAACGAGGTGCAGAAGAAGCCGTACAAATGGAAATGGTCCACTATTTAGGATTTCCATTCTCAGTTTCTGAGACTTTTCAGCAAAGAAATACAAATAGTTCTATTGAACAATCGCTACAAACGGTTAAGAAAATTCAATCCTTATCCCTTAATAGTAACAAACAGCTTCGAGTTTATTTATCAATGGCTTTTGGAAACCCGTATGGCGACGATTGGAATGCTTCAATAGTTTACAAATGGCTTAATACTTTAATAGACCTAGGAATCACAGATATTGCACTTGCTGATACTACGGGAGTTTCTGACGTTGATACGATTCACCAACTCTTTGGTCATATAATTCCGCAATTGCCTAGTGATGTAAAGCTTAGTGCTCATTTACACGCACCTCTCAATGAAGTTCAGTTAAAAGTGAATGCAGCTTGGGAAGCTGGTTGTAGGGATTTTGATACTGCTTTTAAGGGTTTTGGTGGTTGTCCTATGGCAAGCGACGCTTTAACTGGAAATACTGCTACTGAATTGGTTTACAACTGGTGCAAATCAATGAATATTGAAACTTCTATTAACGAAATTGCGTTTCATAAAGCCGAAAATATTGCAATGAATTTGTTTAATAAGTACCATTAAATTTATTAACTTGCCGACTCACTACCATAAATGAAAAAATTAATATTCGCATTAATACTAGTTTCTACCGCACTTAGCGCGCAAGTTCAACAATATTCTCAAACAGAATGCTATGTTAGGTTAAAAAGGAATGTAACTCAAGACGTTGATTTTGATAGAATTAAACAGCTATTGGAACAACTTTCTTTTCCATACGCCATCCAATTGAAAGAGAGTTTTAAAGTTTCAAAATCTGAAGCCCTCCAACGAACTTATCGTGTAAAATGCAATGAAACAGGTGTTTTAGATAGTTTGATGCTTCAATTATCTAAAAAAGGAGAAGTAGAATATGCAGAGCACATTCAATTTGCACAAAGATTTATCACACCCAATGATTTGTTACCAAATACCGTAGGAGCAAACGGGCAATGGTATTTGTATAAAGTTAGAGCCCAGCAAGCTTGGGACCTTCAAACAGGCGATTCTACCATTCAAGTTGCAATATGCGATGATGCATTTGACATCAATCATCCAGAAATGCAAGGCGTTTTTAAGCCAGGAATTGATGTTGCGGAGTTTGATACCGATGTTACTCCTCCAACAAGTGCGTTTGATCATGGGACTTTTATTGCCGGGTTAATTGCTGCCAATACCAATAACAATGCAGGAATTGCTTCTTTGGCTTATGGTGTTAAAATTATTCCAATTAAAATTGCAAACGATTTTGATCCAACCCAAGCTTCTTATGGATTAGAAGGAATAAACGAAGCGGTGAATAGAGGAGCAGATGTTATAAATGTAAGCTGGGGTTTTACGGTACTTTCTCAATCACTGCTGAGCGTTGTTGAAAATGCTCTTGTTTCAGGAATTCCAATAATTGCCGCAGCTGGTAATAGTGGCGATGTCTCTGTGAATTATCCAGCTGGCTGTGTAGGTGTTATTAGTGTTGCTTCTACAACTAATACTGATTCACGTTCCAATTTCTCAACTTACGGTTCTTCTATAGATATTTCAGCACCAGGCAGTTCTCTTTATTCCACAAAACCAGGTGGATTATATACCGTCAAAAGCGGAACTTCTTTTTCTGCCCCATTAGTAACAGCCGCTGTAGCATTAATGCTTTCTCAAAATAGGAATTTATCTAATGAAGATATTATTTCTTGTTTAAGAAGTGGAGCAGACAACATAGATATTTTCAATCCTACTGCACAAGGATTAATGGGTGCAGGAAGACTAAACGTTCAGCAATCGTTAAATTGTTTAATTCAAGCAAATGCGCAATACGATGGGGAAGTACTTTCTATTTTGAATCCAACATTGAGTAGTTGCAATACCAATTTTGTACCTGTTGTGCGTATTCGAAACAATGGTTCACAACCAATTACTTCATTTGAAGTGACCTATCAATTAGATAATAATTTTCCTCTTCAATATAATTGGACAGGAAACCTTGTTCAAGGACAAATTGCGCTAATTACCTTGGGTACCTTGAATGCTCCAATTGGAAATCATTCCTTAAAAATTAATTTGGTTTCTACATTAAATCAAACGCAAACTGATGCTTACCTAGGAAATAATCAGAAGATTCAATATTTTCAAATTGTATCAAGCACTGGTCAGTCTTTACCTTTTAATGAAAATTTTGAAAGTGGGACTTTTGTGACTAATAATTGGTCTATAGAAAATGTATCTTCAGATTTTACTTGGGAAGTAGCCGCAGTAAATGGAAATACTCCAGGAAATACTGCTGCTAGATTACCCTATTACATAGATTATCAGACCGATACCAGAGACTATTTAACTACTCCAACTTTTAATTTTTCAGGTTACGAATCCATTCAATTAGATTTTGATTTAGCATATAAAGAAAGAACTTTTGGAATTACGGATTCATTAATTCTGAGCATATCAACCGATTGTGGTGCTAATTGGATTCGCTTAATGCAATTGCCTAATTATGAAGATCCTTCTGGAGGATTAATTACATCGGTAACAGGTTCTGACTTTTTTGTACCACAATTTGCAGCCGACTGGTGTGGATTAGACTATGCGCTTTGCCGGTCTTTTAATCTTACAAATTTTATTGGTTTTACTAATGTTAGGTTCCGTTTTGAAGGATATAACGGAAATGGAAATAATGTTTATATCGATAATATATCAATTACTGGAGTTTCAGCGAATCTTCCTCCAATTGCAAACTTCAATGCAAGCGGAAATCAAGCTGTGTGTCAGAATAGACAAATTACGTTTTCTAATACTAGTTTAAACATCCCCACTTCTTACCAATGGTTTTTTGAAGCAGGAACGCCAGCTACAAGTACTGCAACGAATCCAACAATAACATACAACACAGCAGGTAGTTATGAAGTGAAATTAGTTGCTACCAATCAAAATGGTGCTGATTCGTTGGTAATTGTAAATTTTGTTACAATTTACCCTTTGCCCACTGTAGTTGCTACAGCTACACCAGACTCTATTTGTAGAGGAAGCAGTGCTACATTAACTGCATCTGGTGCTATACAATACCTATGGAATACAGGTTCAGGTTTA